>Ga0208188_1000076_pt1 | contig 86149 bp, 80 predicted proteins | sample June2015DPH_8_50_FD_184698 | JGI IMG/M metagenome (GOLD analysis project Ga0208188, IMG submission 184698) | Peatland microbial communities from SPRUCE experiment site at the Marcell Experimental Forest, Minnesota, USA - June2015DPH_8_40... | ecosystem: Environmental > Terrestrial > Soil >...
CTGAACTCGTCATGCGAGAGCTTGATAAATCCGCTGCTGCCCACCCCGGCCGGGACCCTTGCGAAGAGCCGGTCCACCAGATCTTTTATGTGCTCTTTTACTTCACCGTAGGTGAGGCTGGTCAGGACGAGCCGCATGCCGCAATTTACATCGAACCCTATTCCGCCGGGGGAGATGACCCCGGACTGCTCGTCCATCGCGGCGACCCCTCCTATCGGAAAGCCGTATCCCCAGTGGCCGTCCGGCATGCATAAGGCATATTTTTGTATGCCGGGCAAGGTGGCCACGTTTGTCACCTGGTCCACAACTCCCTCGTCCATTTCCTTTGCAAGCTTTTCTGTGGCGTAGATACGGGCGGGAACGCGCATTCCCTGCTTGTAGCTCGTGGGAATCTCCCAAACGGTGTCCGATACTTTTTTAAGCACGTCAAAAGCGGCCATTGGTTTTGCCTTTGCAGGATATATCTCAGCTTGAATATACTGCTCGAAAAGCCGGTTGTCTATCCGGCTGCCTGAGGGGCCCTTGCCTACTGTAATTCCTGTAAATACAGGGCAAATACAGGGGCTGATCGCACAACAGACTGATTTAATTGACAATTTTGGATTAGATTCTCCGCAATAACAGGTGATAACAGGTGATAACAGGAGCGGGAACAGTGAATGATGAATGATGAATGATGAGTGATGAAGAGCGGGGAGCGGGAAGCGAGAAGCGGGAAAACCAAATTGCACCGCAGAGGCGCAGAGGGCGCAGCGGAAGGCAATTGAACGAGAAGACAAGAGTAAAAAAGCAGTGAAGCGGGGAGCAGGGAGGAAGAATGATGAATGATGAGTGATGAGTGATGAAACCAATTTCAACTCCCTGATTCCTTCGACATCTGTAATTGGTCGGCGGTATTGTACCTCACAGTGATTTTGTTTTGCCAAGCGGCAACCAGAAGCGGCATTCAGAAGCGGCAATAGAAACGGCAATAGAAACGGCAACCGGAAGAGGCAACGAGAAGCGGCAAAAAGACGGTAGCGGGGAGGGGGGAGCAGGGAGCAGGGAGCAGGTTAGCTTGGCCCGATCCAATGCCTTCCTGGCGGTTGCTCGAAGGTTAACTTCAGGGCTTGGCCCGAAATTAGGAAACTCAAGACAGCTCACGTGGCCTTTGAGAAATGGGGCGCCAAAATCTTCGCCGTTTTCGGATCATTTGTTTACCGAATCGCTGCAAACCGGATTCTTTCGAAATTGGCAAGCGGCCGGTAGCCGCTGACGCTCACAAGGATCTAACACGACGACAGAGCAGCGCAACGTAAGTCAATCGCCCTTGATGGCGCCAGTCATCGCCCGATTATAGTAGCGGGACGCGCCCGGATGGTATGGCAGGAACGTGTTGTGGACGAAGTTGGCCGGTACCGTTTCTGCGGCGGCAGGATGGGCCTGCACCAGCTCCTGTTGGTTGGCAAAGACCGCGTCGACGATGGCGTATATGAGACTGTCAGGCAGGTCCTTGTTGGCGACGGCAAAATTGTACAGACCGACGCTTGCGTAGCTCTTCTTCAATGACGGGTAGACCCCGGCCGGGATAGTGGAGGGGGTCAGCTCAGGGATAGCCAATCGCAAGGCGAGGATTTCCTCTCGGGAGGGCTCAACAAATGTGATCTTTTTCTTCGCCTCCAACCCAGCGATAGCTGGGAAGGGCGCGCCGATCGCCACGGCCAGTACGTCGAGCTTTCCGTCCGAAAGCGCAGCGGCGAGTTCCTCCCAGGTACCGTAGGTCAACGCAGCGTCGATTTTCAGCGTCTTCAGAAACATCGGAATATAGGTACCGGCCGTACCTCCCTGCGGGCCAACACCGATCCTCTTCCCGGCCATGCCGGCAAGGGAGCGAATGCCGGAATCATTCAACGCAACGAAGTGGAACGGCGTGTCGTACATTGGAAAAAGCGCACGCATCGATCGATACTGTTTGCCGTTCGTCCACTCCGCAGTTCCGTTCCACGCTTGCATGGCGGCGCCAATCGTGACAAAGCCAAGCTGCGCGTCACCAGCCTCGATCATTTGGATATTCTGATTGGGTCCTTCGGTGGTCCGTTCCGCCACCGGCAAGCCAAGGGCGCGTGTCAGGATTTTCGCCAATCCTGCGCCGTAAACATGGTATGTGCCGCCTGGTGACGCCGTCACAATCGTCAGGGTTGCCGGCCAGTTGGGGTCGGCCGATAAAACAGGCGTTGCCAACGCGGCGAAAGCCGCCATGGCGATCGCCAGGATGCCCAAAGTGCGTGCTTTCACAGCTCCATCTCCCTCGGTATTCGCAGGTTGCTTATGACAGACCCGCGTCGTTCCGGGCGGCTAGGCCGCAGCCCAGGATCTCGACAGCCCACCCGCGAGGCGGGTGGCACAGGGCCGGTCAGTTTTCACTCCTCGGCTGTGATTTCCAGCGCGGCAGTGGAACCGTTCGCGATGTCCGCCAAGGGCAGCAAATCCTCTTCATAGTCACCGGCCAACACTCTCGCCGCCCTTCCGGCGTCGAACGACCTCTCCCACTTGGCGACGATGACGGTGGCGACCCCGTTGCCGATGAGATTGGTGATGGCGCGCGCCTCCGACATGAAACGGTCCACGCCGAGCAGCAGTGTTAATCCGGCCACCGGTACCTTACCGACCGATGACAGTGTTGCCGCCAGGGTTATGAAGCCGCCGCCGGTCACAGCCGCTGCGCCCTTCGAGGTCAGCATCAGCACCGCAAGAATCGTCAGTTGATCGACCAACGTCAAAGGTACGTTGGTCGCCTGGGCAATGAAGATCGCCGCCATCGTCAGGTAGATCGATGTGCCGTCAAGATTGAACGAGTAGCCGGTGGGTATCACCAAACCGACCACCGCCCGATCGCAACCGAGGCGCTCCATCTTTTCCATCATCCGCGGCAGTACGGATTCGGACGACGACGTGCCGAGCACGATGAAGATCTCTTCGCTGATGTAAACAAGGAATCGCCACAGGCTGAAACCCGCAAGCTTTGCCACAAGCCCGAGGACAACGAAAACGAAGAGAAAGCAGGTGAGGTAGACCCCGGCCATCAGTTTGCCAAGGGACAACAGCGTTCCGAGCCCATACTTACCGATGGTGAAGGCCATCGCTCCGCCGGCGCCGATCGGGGCAAGCTGCATGATCATCTCGATGATCCGGAACAGGACGTGACCGGTTTCGTCGATAAACTTGAGGATCGCTTCTCCGCGCGGTCCGACCCAATTCAGCGCAATCCCGAAGAGAATGGCAAACAGCAGCACCTGTAGGATCTCGCCCTTGGCGAACGCGTCGACCACCGTGCTTGGAATGATGTTCACAAAGAACTCTTCGGTGGAGTGGACCTGCGCGGCCGTCGCGTAGGTGGCGATCGCCTTGGTGTCGAGCGTAGCCGGGTCGGCGTTAATGCCGGCTCCCGGCCGCAGCACATTGACGACGACGAGGCCGATCATGAGCGCAATGGTCGACATCGCCTCAAAATAAATCAGGGCTTTGATGCCAACGCGGCCGACATCTCTCATGTGCCCCATCTTGGCGATGCCGGCAACAACGGTGCAGAAGATGATCGGGGCGATCATCATCTTGATCAGTTTGATAAACGAGTCGCCCAGAGGCTTCAGCCTCTGTGCCGTTTCCGGGAACACGAACCCGAGCACCACGCCAATGACGATACCGCAGATGACCCGGAAATAGAGCGTGCGATGGAACGCATGTTTTTGCTTCGACATTTATTCCTCCCTTAGCGATTGGCGGGTGGCCGGAATGATTAGGTGAGGTGATAAGGTGAGGTAATAAGAAGTCGCTTTTTAAGACTTTTCGAGTAGCACCTGTCCCAGATGCTGTCAAGGACATTTACATGCCGATTTCTTGGCGATGATGAGAAAAATCATCTACTCGTGGCAAAAAGTCAGCATTTCTCTCCTGAACATTGATTTCAGAATGGTAAAATCAACCTTTCCATGTCCATCACATTTGTGAACCTTTATAGCCTGTTCCGTCCGGATCGCACGCGGCATATAACCCGGCACTGCATCGGAGCAGGACTGAGGACTCAGGAGCCAGGACTGAGGACTCAGGACTGAGGACTGAGGGATGAGGACAGAAGGGAAAGGACTGAGGACTGGGGGCCTGCGGCCCGGCGCTGGGCAGGGGCAGGACTGAGGACTGAGGACTGAGGACTGAGCAGCAAACCTGAGAACCCTTTAGAACAAAGGGCGGAGCACGGAGGGCGGGGGGCCTGCGGCCCGGCGCTGGGCAGGGGCAGGACTGAGGACTGAGGACTGAGGACTGAGCAGCAAACCTGAGAACCCTTTAGAACAAAGGGCGGAGGACGGAGGGCGCGCGGCCTGCGGCCCGGCGCTGGGCAGGGGCAGGACTGAGGAATGAGGGAGCGAAGCGCGAGTGGGATCATATCGGGTTAATTTTCGAAGGTAGCCTCGATGTTGACTTTAGGTCCAATGTAGTCATATATGAGAAGTATGAAGAAACTTCCGACCCGCATCATATCCCTCGGAAAAAGGCTCAGGAAAAGCTCGATCCCGTGCGTCGGGGTGAAACCCAACTGGATCGACTATCCCGAAGAGTTGCAAAGACAAATCCTTCTTGCCGAAAAGATATGCTACCCAGGTCCGGTTTACTGCGAAATTTTACAGGCAGCGGGACTCGATGTCTTTCCGCGCAATTATTACTATTTTCTCGGCAATAAGATTGCGCAGACAGACCTTTTCAATCTGCTCGCAGTACCCCATCCCAGGACTGGAATCTATTACGGACGTGAGCGCTCAGGGAAAATACCGGGCGATTTCGACTATCCCTTTATTGCAAAAACTCCCACCGGATCGTCACAGGGCGAGGGTGTCTTTCTGATCCGCCGTCCGGAAGAACTTTCGCAGTATCTTAAGACCCACAATCCTGCATACATTCAGGAGTACCTACCGATAGAACGCGATTTGCGGGTGGTGGTAATAGGCGGCAAGCTGGTTCACGCTTATTGGCGCATCCACGTGGAGGGCGACTTGAGAAATAATGTCTCACAGGGAGGGACCATCTCGTTTGACGACATTCCGGCTGCGGCGCTCGATTTTGCCGTTGAGGCAGCCCGCCGGTGTTGTTTTGATGAAGTCGGCCTCGATATCTGCGAGCACGCCGGAAAGTATTACGTCCTGGAAGCGAACATGGTCTTCGGCCAGGAAGGGTTCAGGAAAAAAGAACTGGACATCCATCAGATAATTGCGAATCTATTCGACTCGGGAGAGCAAACATAAAAGTTCACCGCAGAGACGCAGAGAACGCAGAGAAGGTCAAAACCTTTTTAGACAGGATTAACAGGATTGCAGGATTGAAAAATCTCCAGTGCAAATAAGGGTCTGCTGTTTTCCTGTTAATCCTGTTAATCCTGTATATCCTGTCAAAGGTCTTTTGCTTTTCCCCGTGCGCTTTGCAGGGCTTCATCCAGATGGGCTTTGGCTGAAATCACTTCATCTTCGATCCTTTCAAGCACAGGTGGCGGGATCTCAGAGCCGGGGTTTGCCATAATGCGCCTGAGCGCGTCGGTTTTTTGGACCAGTTCTGAAATATGGATACCCCACCCGGTTCCCTGCTCCTCGCTTCCCGCTTCCCGCTCCCCGCTTCCCGCTTCTCGCTCCCCGCTTCCTGCTATCCGGTCCCCGATAGAAGGCACTTGAGTTTCAAACCCGAATTTCTGTCTCACGATGTTTGCAAATTCGTCGCTTACACTCTGTTCGCCGTGTATCACATAGACCCGCATCTTCGGATTTTTGAAATGGCCTATCCACTCGATCAGCCCATTTTGGTCCGCGTGCGCCGATAAGCCGCCAATGGTGAAAACTTTTGCCCGGACGATCACCCTTTCGCCCAGTATTCTCACCATCCGCGCACCTTCGACGAGCCTTCGGCCCAAGCTTCCGGCCGCCTGAAAGCCGGCTATTACCAGCGAACATCCAGGCCGCCAGAGATTGTGCTTTAGATGATGCCTGATTCTGCCGGCCGTACACATTCCGTTTCCCGCGATCACGATGGCCGGGCCGGGATGGTTGTTTATCGCCATTGACTCCAGGGCCGAAGGGGTGAGCACGAGTTGATCGAAATCGAAGGGACCGATTCCCGAGTCCAGCGCAGCCCTGGCTTCCGCGTCATAATACTGTTTCATGTTACGAAATATGGTTGTAGCTGCTATCGCGAGGGGGCTGTCCAGATAGACCGGCACCGGCGGTATGAGCTTTTGCTGGAAAAATCCGCTAAGGATAAATAGCAGCTCCTGTGTTCGCTCCACGGCAAAAGCCGGAATAAGGACTTTTTCGCCGCGTGAGCAACTGTACTGGATTGCCTTTAGCAGTTCATGTTTGCTTTCTTCGAGGGATTTGTGGTTGCGGTTTCCGTAAGTGGACTCGATAAAAAGGGTGTCCGCCTCGGTGAGGATTTCGGGTTCTTCGACAATCATTTGCCCCTTGTACCCGAGATCGCCCGTAAACACGGTCTTTGAACCGCTCTCCGAAGGTCCGTCCCAGATCTCCAGAAGCGAAGCGCCGAGAATGTGTCCGGAGTTGCGGAACCGGATGCTCAAGTCCGCATCAAGACGAAGAATTTCGTCCTGTTTCACCGGCTCGAAAAGATCCAAACACGCCTCGGCGTCCGCGAGTCCATAGAGCGGTTCTGTGGTCGGCTCTCCGCGGCGCTTGTTCTTTCTCGTCTGCCACTCGGCTTCCATTTCCTGGATGTGAGCTGAATCCAGGAGTAAAATCTTGGTAAGCTCGACTGTTGGCGTGCTGGCATAGATTTTACCCCGAAAACCGTCTTTTACCAGTTTGGGTATCCGGCCGGAATGGTCAATGTGGGCGTGAGTTAGAAAGAGCGCTTCGATGCCGGCGGGGTTAAAGCCCCAGGGCGAGCGGTTTAACGCTTCCATTTGACGGCCGCCCTGAAAGAGGCCGCAATCAACAAGGTATTTTCGGCCGCTTTCGATGAGAAAACAGGAGCCGGTCACACAACGCGCGGCGCCAAGACAGGTGATCTGCATTCAGGACCTTCCTTTCCGGACATCGGATCTCGGTTTGCGGATATGTGTTTTGGGTATCCTATTGCCGGATTGAAACGAATTGATTTTCATTGTCTTCCATTCGGCCACAATCGGCAATATATTTAAGAAGTTGAACCATATCCAAATCGATTTGTCAAAGCCGGTTTGTTCTTGACAAATTCTCGAAGAGGTGGAAACAAAGATTGCCCAATGACCGATAATGTTTTGCAGATGCATTCTAAACGCGGCATAAGCGATTCGAAGCTGCGTATAATCGTAACCGGGCTGGTTGGGTTGTATCCGATCGGCGGTGTGGCCTGGGACTATCTTCAGTATCCGATAGGGCTTTTAAAGCTCGGTCATGACGTCTACTACCACGAGGATACGTGGAGCTGGCCCTTTCAGCCGATCGAGAAGACATATACGCAAGATCCGAAATATTCAGTCCAATACATCGTGGATTTCGTGGAAAAGTACGCGCCCGGCCTGCGTGATAGGTGGCACTACCTCCACCTGCACGAGACCAGCTTCGGGATGAGCCGGGAGAGGTTCGACGAAGTAGCCGCCTCTGCCGACCTTTTCTTGAACGTAAGCGGCGCATGCATTATTCCGGAAAACCTTTCCGGCGCGTGCGTCAAAGTATTTCTCGATACCGATCCGGGCTACAACCAGATAATGATGGCCGAGCGGTTTGACTGGTCGGAAAACGTGGATCGGTGGTGTTCCAGCGTTGATGCCCACGATCTCCATTTCACCTATGCCGAAAACATCCACGGGCCGGATTGCCTGGTTCCAAGGCTCGACTATGACTGGAAGACTACCCGGATGCCGATCTGTATCGAACACTGGGAGCATCTGGCCGGGCTCAGGCCGAAGGGTCCATGGACAACGGTCATGACCTGGAGCGCCTTTAAGGGAAAGTTGATCTACAAGGGTGTGGAATACGGAAGCAAAGGGGCCGAATTTGAAAAACTGATGAACCTTCCTGCCATGGTGAATATGCCGGTGAAGGTGGCCATGGGGGGTATAAACGCTCCAATGGAAAGGCTGTCGCAAGCCGGGTGGCAGGTGGCCGACGGTCCGAAAGTGACCGTAACGCCCGCCATGTACATGGGTTTTATCGCATCCTCGCGCGGAGAAATTTCGGTTGCAAAGCAGGTGTATGTTGAACTGCGGACGGGATGGTTCAGTTGCCGTTCGGCAGGATATCTTGCATCGGGAAGGCCTGTAGTGGTTCAAAATACCGGGTTTACCCCGATCATTGAGTCCGGGGAAGGTATTATCGCATTCAACACGGCCGAGGAGGCGGCGCTGGGTTTGATGGAGGTCGAAAGAGAATATGATAGGCATGCGAGGGCTGCCCTTGAAATGGCAAGGCGGTATTTCGACTCATCAAAAGTGCTTCAGAAGCTGATAGATGATGTCTATTCGGCCTGACAAGGAACAGATATGGTAAACGGGAAAAATGGCAAAGGCAAACTCATAGTATTCGGAATCATTTTCTGGTACCCGCTCGCGGGGGTGACCTATCAGTTTCTGCATTACCTGATTGGACTTCGGCGGCTCGGGTGGGACGTTTACTATGTCGAGGACTCCAGCCGGTGGGTCTTTGACGTGAAAGACTTCGAGCTAACCCCTGATGCGTCTCACAATATCGAGATGGTTGCCCCAGTGCTGCAAAGATATGGATTCTCCGGGAAATGGGTCTTTCGCGGCGGCTACGAAGGCGGCAAGTGCTATGGGATGAGTGAGGAAGAGCTGATGCGGCTCTACAGGGAGGCTGACGCCTTCCTTAACGTGACCGCTTCCCAGGAGCTTCGCGAAGAGCATATGTCCATCCCCAGAAGGGTTTATGTAGAGTCCGACCCTTTCCATGTTCAGGTAAAGGTATTGGAAGGGGACTTGAAGACCTTGAATGCCCTTGCCGCACACGACATCCATTTTTCCTTCGGAGAGAACCTTGGGCAGCCCGACTGCGATCTGCCGGTAGATCTTGTCTGCTGGCATCCGACCAGGCAGCCTGTGCTCATGGACCTTTGGGAGAACCCCTTTCCTCGATCGAAGGATTCGGTGTATACGACCATTACGACCTGGAAAAACAAGGGCAAGGACCTGGTCTTCCGCGGTGAGACATACTACTGGACAAAGGACAGGGAATTTTTAAAGATCATAGACCTGCCAAAGCGCAGACCCGCAGGTTTTGAACTTGCAACGCAGGTAGACGATAAAACGCTGCGGCTTCTCAATGAAAATGGATGGAGGATCACACCTTCTCTGCCGATCTCTCAGGATGTCGATAAGTACCGGGAGCATATCCAGAGGTCCAGGGGTGAGTTCACAGTTACAAAGGAGCAGGTGGTGCGTCCCCGGACCGGCTGGTTCAGCGATCGGAGCGCCTGCTTCCTTGCGGCCGGCCGGCCCGTCATAACCCAGGAAACCGGGTTCAGCAAGTTCCTGCCCACCGGCAAAGGACTTTTCGGGTTCTTGACGATGGATGAAATCCTGGCGGCCGTCGACGTTATTGAAAGCGATTACGAGGCAAGCTGCAAGGCGGCGCGCGAAATTGCGCAAGAATACTTTGCGGCGGAGAAGGTGCTTGGCGAATTGATGTCTGAGGCCGGTCTCGGGTGAGTTTTTAGGGCTTGTCCGTAAATAAAACCTTTGCGCTTGCATCCGGCTTTTGGACGGCTTTGGCCGATCCTCAATCGCAAAATCCTCGACGTAGCCCAGCTACGCCTGCGGTTTTGCTCAATCTTCGCGACCAAATCAGTCTCAAAATCCGGCGCAATCCCTAAGAGGCTTATTTACGGATAAGCCCTTAGTTCTTGAGTTTCTGGTTTTTTAACGGAAGGTGAAGTTAATTGAGAGAGTGAACCTCGATACATGTTCTCAACTCAAAACTCAAAACTCAAAACGGAGAACTCTTCGGCCGGCCGCTTCCAATGGCTGGACAGCGTCAGGGGAATGGCCGTCATATGGATCGCTCTTTACCATTGCCTCCTGTCCTATGGCGCCGGAAGCCTCCCGTGGCCGTTCACGTTTGGTTCCTTTCCCGGCTTTGTCCACCAGTGCGGGCAGGGGTCCACCTTTTGGAACTGTTCCTGCGCTGTCGAGGCAATCATTGCCGCGATTATACAGCGCGGGCCGCAGGCTGTCGGCGTTTTCATTCTCTTTAGCGGATTCGGCCTCACCTACTCGCTTGCAAAACACGGCGGTCTCAAAACTTCCTGGGCACTGTGGTACTGGCGGCGCCTTAAGAGGCTTTTCCCGGTCTACTGGCTGGCGCACCTCGTCTTCCTGGTTTCCCCCTTCGCAGCCCTGCACGATCCGGTCGATTACCGCTTCCTGTTGAGCTTTTTCGGCGACAGGGTCTTTCCCATCGACAACATGTTTTTCTATTTTGTGCCCGCATGGTGGTTCCTGGGACTTCTTATCGAGCTCTATATATTTTTCCCGCTCCTGTATAAGCTCATGGATCGCCTGGGGTGGGTAAAATACCTTTTACTCTGCATCCTGTTGAGTTCGGCGGCAAGATACGTTCTGGTCGATATAGTCAAAGCAAACGGATACTATGAGATGGGCGGTTTTTTTGTCTGCCGGCTCTGGGAGTTTGGGGCCGGAATGACAATGGGAAAACTCATGGGGGAAAGGCCTGATTGGACGCTTGGCCGGCTGCTTTCCCTGAGAGGTTTTCTTGCCGGGGTAATTGTTTACACCCTGGGGCTTTATTGCTACCAGCCGAATTTTTTGTACAGCTTCTCGGACGGCCTTACGGCGATGGGTTTATCGGTTATATTGATTCACGTAGCTTACCGTTTCAACAGGGTGCCCGGTCTGGGCAGCTCGCTTGCCCTGGCGGGAGTATATTCGTACGGCATTTATCTTTTTCACCAGCCATATGTAATGTACGCGGGCGAGAATCTGCGCGCCCATAGTCTGGGGGTCTTCCTGGTTTTTGCCTTTGCGTTGTCAGTCCTGGTCGGCCTGGTTTCAATGTGTTTCGAATACACCGTCAACCGCGCCGTAACTCTTCTTTCCCGATAGTACTTTGTCAACAAAGTTATGATATGTCGCAAGGAATCTTCATTCCTCACGAAAGCCGGGGTCCAGTGCTTTTAACCAACTGAAAAGACGCTGGATTCCGGCTCCCGGACTGGACACTTCCGGGACAGGCCCCGCCGGAATGACGGGTTGTAGTTCCTTACCTATAGGAACTTAGTTGACACTGCACTAGTGTCCTGAGTCTAAAGTTTGTAACATATGAGCCTCTTGCAAAAGTCCTTCAACGTCATTCCGGCGAAGGCCGGAATCCAGGTTTTTCAAGGTCCACTGGACCGCGGATGTCACCGGAGTGACGGTTTTGTTGAGTTCTGCAAGAGGCTCATATTTCAAGCCTGGGAATTGAGCAAACGCCTACGTCACCCCGGCCCCCGGACTAGACACTTCCGGGGCAGGGTTCGCCGGAGTCCAGAAGTGATTGAATTTTATTAAAAATACTGGATTCCATCTTTCGCCGGAATGATAGCCCAGTTTCTGTTCGGGTTCTTATCAACGATCTTTGCGGCCTGCGGAAACAGCCGGCCGAGCACAACGGCCCGCATCCGGCAGATGGCGGTATCTCACCGGAATGATTACTTTATAGCTAAAGGAGGGAGACAAAGGAGAAAAAAAGACCTATGGAAGACAAAAAGTGCATAACGGAAAGGAAGATTTACGACCAGGACTCTGAGGTCTGCGATGAAAAGCTTTGTTATGTTTGCAAAGACGGCTTATGGCATAAACAAGGAACTCTGGATTTCCAGATCTGACCCTGGTCTATTTATGACGAGCGGGGTTTTGGGGAGGTGAGTTTCGGCATTACCCAAAAAATGAATTTCGAAATGATATAAAAACCCCCGCCTGTATAGACGGGGGTCATAATGCATAGAGCGCCCCGGGGAGTATCTTCCCGGGGCGTGGTTTTTTTCCACTTTGTTTTGATCCCGGCGACTTATTCACCGCTGGCGGGATCAGGCTTGTCACTACCTCGCAGAAGCATGGGCTGCTTCCCCCACTGCGGATGGTCGTTTAGTAAGCCGGGCAATGATGACCGCAATAATCAAAACAAGGCCGGACAGATAGAAGGCCCAGTTGAGGCTTCCGGTAATGTCCCTGATGGTTCCGCCAAGTCTTGCCATGAAGAAGCCGAGACCCCAGCCGATGAACACCAAACCGTAGTTGAAGCCCAGATTCTTGGGTCCGAAGAAATCCGCTGTAAAAGAAGGCATGAGCGCCAGACCGCCGCCATATTGCCAGTAAGCTATGCCCACAGCCAGGAAAAGCAGGAAAACACTTTTCATGCCAATAATGGCAGGCATCGCGAAAAGGCACAGAGCAGAAACCAGGCAATTGAGCGTATAGGCGTTCATCCTGCCAATTTTGTCGGAGTACAAACCGGTGCCGACCCGGCCACACGCGTTGACCGCTCCTCCAAAGGAAACAAGGGTCCAGGCGAGTGCTCCGAGCAGAGGTGCGGCCAGAGGGGCTGCGAAAGCTATGATCAGAAGACCGGACTGGGTCGTGCCAATGAACATGAGGACCAGCGCGAAGAACTGCCAGGTCTTCATCATGTCGGAAGCCGCCCAGTCTACCGTTGTCAGGGCGGTTTTTGCCGGAGCGCCTGCTGCTGCTGCCTGGGCGGCAGGGGGAACGTAGCCGGCCGGAGGCCATGACAGGAGCTGTCCGGCGATTATTACGACTACCGCGAAAACGATCCCAAGTATAATGAAGCTGCCGCTGAGGCCATAATCGGCAATCAGCCATCTGGCCAGGGGCGCGATGTAGAGGGCTGCGCCGCCGTAGCCGCCGACTACCAGGCCCGCGACGAGACCACGTTTATGGGGGCCAAACCATTTGAGCGCGGCTGGTGTGGGGGCGGCGTAGCCGATGCCCATACCGATCCCGCCCATTATCCCGAAACCAATGATCAGTCCCTCGTAGCTCTTCATCAGACCGGCAACGATACAGCCGGCGGCCAGGAACAGTCCGCCGAGGGTAGCTCCGACCTTGGGGCCGTACTTGTCCTGGATCCTTCCACCGGGGATCATCAAAAGAGCGAACATGATTACGCACAACGAGAAAGGGGTCGCAACCTGAGCGTTGCTAAGGTACGTCCAGGCAGAATTGATGCCGGGCAAGGCAGTGCCGAGCAGAGCTTCGTTGAACTTGCCGTCCGGGAGCTTGGGCACCGTAAGCTTCGCGCCCCATACGCTCCATGCGTACAGAATTCCCAAGCACAGATTAATCGCAGTGCCTGCAAAAGTAACAACCCACGCTTTTCCGGGCACTTTTTCCATTGGAGCCGCCATTCTATTACTCCTTTCACGTAAAAAACTACTTTACAGAAAATATGGGTCTAAAGAGAAAACCCACGTAAAGTCCGGCTGGATCGAAGCCCAAGTGGGTGAGGCCCACCTAGATTGGAAAATAAATAAGGCCGAAGAGAGAAAGAGAGGCGTTTAAGACAAAATAATGTGCGTAGACAGCGAAATAGGATTCCGCCCATCCCCTGTGGAACGAAAACAGGAGTTTGGACCGGAAGAACAAAAAGCCTTTGAGCTAGGTGGAAATTGGGCTTTCTTACAGCTGTGAAAACGAGAGATACCGCGTTAAAAAAGAAAAAATCAACAATATTAATCCACGTTGTTCAGTTTTCAACTCGTCTATGCTCCTTCAATCACCCCCTTCTATGTATAAGGATAACTGCCGGCGCCATAAGGGCAAGATGTAATCAGAACTTTTTCCCCTATCGCATAGGTATGGATATTTTGTCAAGATAAAATCCCGGAGGTAATTCAAGTACCTGAAGTAACAAAAACGTGTTCGGCAAGGGGCCTACTTGCCGGTCCATCTCCTGAAGACAAGAGTCCCGTTGGTTCCGCCAAAGCCAAATGAGTTGGAGAGGGCCACCTCGATTTGCGCCTTGCGGGCCACGTTGGGAACGTAGTCGAGATCGCAGTCGGGGTCCGGGAACTCGTAATTTATGGTTGGCGGCATTAGCTGGTTATATAAAGTGAGGGTAGTGTAGGCGGCTTCAACGCCGCCCGCCGCGCCGAGGAGGTGCCCGGTCATCGACTTTGTTGAACTGACAGCCATTTTGTAAGCGTGATCGCCGAAAACAGTTTTTATAGCCTGTGTCTCATATTTGTCGTTGAGCTCAGTCGAAGTGCCGTGGGCGTTGATGTACTGCACATCCGAGGGTTTTATCCCGGCGTCGTCGAGGGCCTCCTGCATGCAGCGGGCGGCCCCTTCGCCGTCGGGCGCAGGAGCGGCCATATGGTAGGCGTCTCCCGAAGCGCCGAACCCAATCATTTCGGCGTAGATCCGAGCGCCCCGGTTTCGCGCGAAATTGAGATCTTCAAGGATCAGTATGCCTGAGCCCTCACTTAGTATGAAGCCGTCCCTTTCTTTGTCAAAAGGCCTGGAAGCGTGCTCGGGGTCGTCATTTCGCGTCGAAAGCGCACGCATTGCGTTAAAGCCGGCTACTGCGAGCACGGTCACCGTGGACTCGACACCCCCGGTAATCATCGCTTCGGCGGAACCGTTCCGAATGAGATGATAAGCGTGACCTATAGCATGAGTTCCAGCGGCGCATGCAGTCTGTAGGGACAGGTTGGGACCTTTTGCGCCGTGGTAGATTGAGATAAGGCCAGGGGCCATATTGCTGATGATCATCGGAATGAAAAAGGGGCTACACTTCTTTGGACCCCCTTCCAGGATCAGTTTGTGGGATTCCTCGATCGAGAGCAGTCCGCCGAGGCCGCAGCCCATTACGACTCCGACTCGAGACGAGATCTCGGGCTCCACCTTGAATTTGGCGTCTTCCATAGCATGGTGGGCGGCTACGAGCGCAAACTTGAGAAAGGGATCCATTTTCCGGAGTTCTTTCTTGCTGATGACCTCCTCCGGATGAAAGTTCTTGACCTCTCCCGCGATATGGGTCGCGAATCCGGTAGAATCGAAGCGGGTGATCGGCCCTATTCCCGACTTGCCGGAAGTCAGATTGGACCAATTCTCTTCAATGCCGATGCCAACCGGGGAAACCAACCCAATTCCCGTGATCACCACACGCCGCCGATTATTCTCTGATAACATCGTGTTGTCTCCTGCCACGACCAGGATGTTTTGTCTAACCCATGAACATACCGCCGTTCACGTGTATAACCTGTCCGGTGATATACCCGGCTGCATCGGATGCAAGAAAGCTAACGGCAGCCGCAACCTCCTCCGGAGCACCGTACCTCGCCGCCGGAATCTGCGACAGCAAAGCTTCGCGCGATTTTTGGGGGATAGCCAGCGTCATATCAGTTTCGATGAATCCCGGGGCGACCGCGTTTACGGTTATGTGCCTGGAGATAATCTCGCGCGCAAGGGACCTCGTAAAGCCGATAATGCCGGCCTTGGCGGCCGAATAATTGCACTGACCCGCATTTCCGATCACGCCGACAACCGAGGTGACATTGACAATACGCCCGTAGCGCTGGCGCATCATGGGTTTTATCACCGCCTGAGAGCAAAGGAAAGCTCCTTTGAGGTTGGTGTTCATAACGTCGTCCCATTCGCTGGGCTTCATCAAGGCGAGCAGGTTGTCCTTCGCTATCCCGGCGTTGTTTACAAGCACATCGATTCGACCATGTACATCGATGATTTGCTTGAACGCTGTCTTGACAGCGTCGGGATCTGCCACGCTGAACTGCATGGTGGTCGCTGTGCCGCCCCTGCTCTCGACAAGGGCCGCTGTCTGTTTTGCGGCCTCCGGGCTGGAGTTGTAATTGACGATGATATGGCTTTTTGGACCGGCCATCTCCACGGCAATGCTACGGCCAATCCCACGGCTTGCCCCGGTTACCACGATAACGCGTTGCTCGCTCAATCTGAAATCCCCCGGACAAAAGTTGCGAGTTACTGGTTGCGAGTTGTTCGGTTTCTAAGGTGGTTGGTCAGATACCGCATGAAGCCTTCGATCAGGCTTCCAACTTCGGTTGCCATCCTGTAAAACGAACGGCAACGTCAAGAATCGTGGCGCGCGTGCCCTTGTTTACCGCGGCGAGGACCCGGGACCTCTGCATTCCAACGAACCGATCGATGGCGCCGGATATAAAAGCTTAGAAGAAAGTACTCTTCAATCTGCCGTATTCCTTATTGAGTTCCTGCCCTATGATGTTTCGCTGGATTTCATTGGTGCCCTCGTAAATCTGAAGGATCTTCGCGTCGCGCATCATCTTTTCGACGGGATAATCCTGCATGTAGCCATAACCTCCAAGCACCTGCACGGCGTTTGTCGCCACCTCCATTGCGACGTCGCCGGCGAATACCTTTGTCATCGCAGAGACTTTGCTAACCTCGCGGGGTTCGGAGTCCATATAACGGGCAATGCTGTAGAGAAGAGCGCGCGCAGCCTCGGTTTTTGTGGCCATGTCCGCAAGCTTGTGCTGAATAGCCTGGAAGCTTATGATCGGCTTATCGAACTGGACCCTTTTTCTGGCATATTCGACCGCAATATCGAGGGCCCCCTGGGAAAGGCCGACGGCAAGCGCCGCTATGCCTGGCCGGGATTTATCGAAGGTCTTCATCGCAATGATAAAACCCATTCCCTCCCGGTCGATCAGCCGGTCTTTGGGAATGCGGCAATCCTCGAATATGAGTTCGCGTGTGGCGGATGCGCGGATGCCGAGCTTTTTTTCCTTTTTCCCGAAGGAAAATCCAGGGTCTCCCTTTTCGACCACGAAAAAACTTGCGCCTCGCGGACCCCTGGAGCGGTCGGTTATGGCGAGTATCGAATAGATTTCCGCCTCGCCGCCGTTGGTGATCCACTGCTTGGACCCGTTGATGATGTAATGGTCGCCGTCCTTTCTTGCTTTGGTCTGAATTCCGGAAACGTCGCTTCCAGCACTGGGTTCGGTAAGGCCAAAGGCCGCGAGTCTTGTCCCGCTGGCGATCTGAGGCAGGTATTTATGTTTGAGTTCCTCGCTGCCGTTCAGAAGGATCGGATATGCTCCAAGGCCGCTTGCAGCAAACGAGGTGCCGACCCCGATACATGCCTCACCGAGCTTTTCGATGGCAAGGCAGTTTTCGAATATTCCTCCACCCGTTCCCCCATATGCCTCAGGGATATAAATGCCGAACAGGCCGGCCTGGGCGAGGATCTTCATGATTTCCCACGGAAATTGCTCGCTCGCGTCCAATTGGGCCCTGACCGGCCGGATTTTTTCCCTGGCGATCCGCGCAGCCAGTCCCTGCATCATTCGCTGTTCTTCAGTCAAGAAATAATCCAAATCACTTACCTCCAATGAAAGCCACTGCCGGCTTCGGCTGCCCGGCTTCAACCACCCGGCATAGCAACGGCAAAGAAGCAGGCTCCGAGAGTTAAGAATCTGCCTTCCTTAACACAAAAAACAGGGTTAAGACAATATTGGTTGCGAGCAGCGGCCGGGCATAATGTGATCGGACCGGAAGGGTTCATTACACCACGGGTCCGGGAGCAAGGTCCCCGCCCATGGCATCTACCGCAATTCTGATCCAGCAGACTCGCTTAACACCTTCGACCGCCGCCCTACTCTTCCTCTAGTTCCAGGACCAGACGGCCTTTGTAGTACCCGCAGTTCGGGCAAGCGCGGTGCGCCAGGTGCATCTCATTGCACTGAGTGCAGCGGGCAAGGGCCGGCATGGCAACGCCGTGGTTGGCCCGCCGTTTGTCACGTCTGGCTTTGGACGTTTTTCTTTTCGGTACACCCATCTTTTAACTCCTATCTGGAATCTGCCCGCAAAAGCGGGCGCAGCATGCCGATCAGGGGAAAATTATTCAGTGGATTCGCCTAATCCCGTTTTTATTAATTTGAGTTTTGCAAAAGGAGACTGCGTGCTGCCCGCCTTGCACCGGCACGCCTCTTCATTGAGGTTAGCCCCGCACCCCGGGCATATGCCCCTGCAATCTTCGCGGCAAAGCACCTTGACCGGCAAGGCCAGAAAAATTTGCTCGGCTACGAGCTGATCCACTTCGATCGCCTCGCCGTCAAAGAATTCATATGTGAGCTCATCAGGTGCGAGTTCCTTTTCTTCCGCCTTCGGTGCCCGCTCGCCTGCAACAAGGTAGATATCGACCGGTTCATCGAGAGGGAGTTGAAACCGCCCCAGGCAGCGGTGGCAGCTAACCTTCAATGCCCCTTCGATCGTTCCGGTAATTCGTACATGGTCAGGGCGCCTGTCAAGATTCAGGACGACGTTTACGGGGCGGAGAAGCTTGAGGTTGAAGGGGTCCCCCGGTGGAACGAACAGCCTCAACCTATCCTCATCCCAGTGGAACCTCAGAGTGCGTCCTGACTCCGGTATTTCGTCAATGCGAACGCGCATGTGTCACACCTTCCCGAGGAACGGAAACCATCTAGTATAAATATATTAACGGAACTGTCAAGAAATTTCAGGGAATTTGGCGTGTTTAGATGGTTTTGAGGATAAAAGGCCTCCCGTTCCCGCCCCGTCTTGCGGAGCGTGAAGAATGATCGGGCGGCCTCCGCTTTACGCGCTTACATCCCGCTATGGGAGGCCGGGCAAGCCCACTTCACAAAGTGAAGCAGGGCGAAGCCCCGCGAAGCGAGACCTTGACACCATTGTAACTTAACTTTCTGATGCGCTTAAGGGCTTGTCCGTAAATAAGCCTCTTAGTGATTGCGCCGGATTTTGAGACGGATTTTGTCGCGAAGATTGAGCAAAACCGCAGGCGTAGCTGGGCTACGTCGAGGATTTTGCGATTGAGGAGCGGCCAAAGCCGGCCAAAAGCCGGATGCGAGCGCAAAGGTTTTATTTACGGACAAGCCCTAACATTGGGCTTGCCTTCAAACCCACCACGTTTAATGTCTGCGCCTTCGGTCGTCGCCTTTGCTCAGTCCTCAGTCCTCAGTCCTGTTTCTATGCATGGCTGCGCGCACGGTCGCCGCTCTTATCATATCACCCCGTCTCCGTGCCTCCGGTTTTTGCTGCTAAAACTTCTTGACCGCCTGATTGACTATGTCTTCCACAGCGGCATTGAATACTTTTTGGCAGGCGTTTCGAGTAATTGTGCCTTTGCCAAAGGCAATGCTGTGCTTGGATTCGATTGTCGCTATGTGTCTGCCACCCTGGCTGAGTTCGACTCTCACTGCCAGCACGGTGTCACCGAGGCGTGGCAGGAATCGTTCGGTCATCGACCCTTTCTTGAAATAGACTACGTGGCCTTCCATTATGTATGGCTCACCCTCGGCGTTCGGCGTCCAGAGCATTCCCCGGGTCTTAAGGGAATCCTGGAGGCCGTTCCAGAGAAGGCCGATAACGTCCTCGTCAAAGACCTTGTGAGTATCGTTGAATACTTCAGACACCTTTACTTTGTAGGGCGAAAAGACAACCGGCTTGGGCTTGTAGACCTCGACCTCATCCTTTCCTCCCTTGTGACATGCGAGCATGAGCAATGGTATGAAAACGAGGGCAATAAGACCGATTTTCCTGTGCATGGCTGTACCTCTCCGGCAAATTTTCAGCGAATTTATACGAAAACATCGCAATGAGCAATTACTATCGGTAAGAAGGCCGCATCTTTTCGTTTAACCCCGTACAGTGCCAGAGGCGGGTAAAATGAGCAAGCTTCAAATTCGGTTCTTCCGGTATTTTTGTACGGCGGGAGTTTGATTGAGTTTGCATTAGTATTATGCTATTGAAAATGCCCGCGTTTAAGAGATTTGGTCATCCGAATACACTCAGTCACAGAGGCGGGCTTAGCGCCGCGCCGCCCACAGGAGTATCGTTAATATGGAACAGGTAATCACCCGATTTCCCCCCAGTCCTACCGGGTACCTGCACATCGGAGGGGCGCGCACCGCTCTTTTTAACTGGCTTTTTGCACGCAATCGGGGCGGAAAATTCATTCTCCGGATCGAAGACACCGACATAGAACGTTCTACGGAACAGTCTGTGAAAGCCATTCTGGATGCACTGGAATGGTTGGATTTGACCTGGGACGAAGGCCCCTATTTCCAGACCAAAAGGCTGGAGGTCTATGGCGAATACGCGGAAAAACTGGTGAATGCCGGCCACGCATATTGGTGCGAATGTACTCCCCATGAGCTTGAGATGCGGCGAAGTAAGGCAATGGCCGAAGGGCGCAAGCCAAAGTACGATGGGACCTGCCGCACAAAAGCCCTCGGCCCGGGCCCCCAAAGGGTGCTCAGGTTCCGGGGTCCCGACAGCGGCACGACTCTTCTAAAAGACATCATAAAAGGCCCCATTGCATTCGATAACTCCGAACTGGACGACCTGGTGATCGTGAAAAGCGACGGCATAGCCACCTACAATTTCGCCGTCGTTGTGGACGATATTACAATGGGGGTCACGCATGTGATCCGCGGCGACGATCACGTGAACAACACCCCGCGGCAGATTCTGATCTACAGGGCGCTGGGCGCAAAACTGCCCGAGTTCGGCCACGTGCCGATGATACATGGCGAAGACCGTTCCCCTCTGTCAAAGCGCCACGGAGCGACCTCGGTTATGGAGTACAAGGACATGGGGTTCCTTCCGGAAGCTGTGCTGAACTGCCTGGTCCGGTTGGGCTGGTCGTGCGGGGACCAGGAGATTTTCTCGCGCTCCGAGATGATAGAGAAGTTCACCCTGGAAAACGTCGGAAAATCAGCAAGCATCTTCACGATGGAGAAGCTGTTGTGGCTTAACGCACACTATATCAAGGAAAAAAATCCTGCAGAACTCGTTGCGCCGCTAAGGCCATTTCTGGTTCAGCGACATTACCCGGATAAGCCCGACGCCTACATAGCCGGAGCAGTTCGCACTCTTCAGGCCCGCTCGCATACGCTGGTCGAAATGGCCGATGCTATGCGATTCTATATGGTGGACGAAATTGAGTTCGATCCCGATGCCGCAGGCAAGTTCCTGACTCCGGAGATGCGCGAGGTTTTTGTGCGGCTTATCTCAGAGTTGTCCGAATTGGAGATCTTTGACGAGAAGAGTCTGGAAACCGTTTTCAGGAAGATTGCGCAAGATTTGGCAATGAAGCTGGGCAAAGCGGCTCAGCCGGTCAGGGTGGCCCTGACGGGCGCCACGATAAGCCCGGGCCTCTTCGAAATAATAGACGTGCTGGGCAAAGAAACCGTACTCAAGCGTCTTCGAAAGGGTCTGGAATATATCCGGGGAGAAGAGAAACGGGTGCTGTGAAGCCTACCGTCTGTGCCCCGAATTATAGAGCCCCAAGTCGTCCGGCTGGTAGGAATCAAGCTCTGCGCCCGTTTTGTCCAGGTCATCCACAACCGCGTAGATTTCCTTTCCTTCTTTTGCGTGGCCGGCCGACGCTTCCATAATAACTGCGGCCAGATACCCCGCCTGTACCGCCAACAGCTTTTCGCGCACAGCCAGTTTTTTTGCCTCCAGTATAGTGCACTTGTCCACGAGGTGGAGGTAGTCTTCCAGAGTTTGCTCCCACGAAGTCTTCCACTTCAGGCTCCACTCCGAAAGCCGGGACTGCATGTCGGGCGTTATCTCCGCCTCGTTATCCGGGTCTCTCAGGGAGGGATACTCAAGCAGGATTTCTTCGAACCCATTCCAGTAAGGCCGGCTGCGGAATTCACTAACCTCAGCGATCAGCGAATTCAGTTGGGCATAGAAGGCGGACGCATCCTCGTTTACCGCATCGAGCGCTTTGTTTTCTTCCATCAGTTTGACTTCAGCCGGGGAGGGTCCGGCAGTAACCCCACCCTTGCCTTGCAGGCTTGCGCATCCCGAAATCGCAGCGATCAGCACAATACATCCGGTAAAGCAGCTAAATGTTTTTCCGGCCATGTTTTTCACTCTCTTTTAAACTCCAGGTAGAAATCGGCCTTCATATATACCGTATCGGTTAATGGAAAATACATTCCAGACCTGATTTGCAAAAGAAAAAAATCTGCTATTGTCCACAATCAGAAGAAGGTCCCACCTTATAAAAGTTTGATTCCATCATATCGTTTAGCTATTTGCCCCGGAAAGCCAGGACCCCCGCACCTGGCTTTCTTTCTTTTTTTTACCTGGGTATTTTCTTCCCAATACGGCGTCACTCATAATTTACATTATAAAACAGTGCCTTATGGCGAAGAGGAATATATCTCTTCGGCGCGGCGTGCGCCGCCTGATCGGAATGGTTATCTTCTTTTCAAGATTTTGACAAGGAGGAAAAGGATGACGGAGATATTTGAATATATGCGTGAGAAATTTGATTGGGTGGCAGGCCGCATTCTGGAGCTTTTTACAGGATTGACCGGATTCAAGCTGGAAGAAGTGAAAGAACGGATTCCCGAAGTTCGTGGAGTCGCCGGCGCTCGTGCTGATCTCCGCCTTCCGCCTTCCGGCCCTCGCTGCGACCGATACTGAACCCACTTCCGCCGGGCCGGGGCTTGTGAACCGGGACCGCCGGTTTTAATCTCGACAGCCCGCGAGGCGGGCGGCGGGCTCATGTAAATCGATCCGTGGTGCAAAAGCCGATCTCGACAGCGCACCCACCCGCGAAGCGACGGCCCATGCCGGCTGGAGCCGGTGAAAGGAATGAAAAGGTTCTTCCGCCTGAAGGCGGTAAGAGGAATGACCCGGTTAAGGACGCCTCCGCGTTAAAATCCACCCTGGCCCCCCTTTCTTGGGTACGCAATCTATAATATCAATCATTCAATTGTTACCGTATTTAGTCAAAGCCCCAAAAATGCCTGCTTTACCTGATTATTTTCGAGCAGTTCAGTTCCTTTTCCCTCGAGGACGATCCTTCCGTTTTCGAGAACGTAGGCCCGGTCGCAAATTGCAAGGGTCTGTTTGACGTTCTGCTCCACCATGAGGATCGTTAGCCCCTCCTCGTGAATCTTGCGGGCCAGCCGAAAGATTTCCTGGGTAAGCAGGGGCGAAAGGCCCAGCGAGGGTTCGTCGAACATTATCATTTTCGGCCTTGACATGAGGCCTCGGGCAATGGCACACATCTGTTGCTCCCCGCCTGACAGCGTGCCGGCTAACTGTTTCCTGCGTTCCTGAAGGCGGGGGAAAAGTTCAAGGACCCATTGCAGTGACTCCTGTCGCCTTGCTTTGGCCTGCGGCGTCAGAGACCCGAGTTCCAGATTTTCCAGCACGCTCATCTCAGGGAAAAGCTGCCGCGCTTCGGGCACATGGGCTATCCCGTGTTCTACAATCTTGTATGGCGGGACCACATCGAGCCGCCGGTCCTCAAACCAGATCCGTCCCTTGCTGAGCGGAACGATGCTCGAGATCGTCCTCATTATGGTGCTCTTGCCCGCGCCGTTGGCGCCGACAAGCACCACGAATTCCTTCTCGGCCACATGGAAAGACACATCCCAGAGCACCCGGACGTCCCCATAGCCCGCTTCAACATGCTCAACCCTCAGCATTGCTATTCCTTTCCGAGATAGGCTTCGATGACCGCCTGGTTGTTGGCGACCTCGGAGGGGGTTCCACTGGCGATTTCCTTGCCGTAGTTGATGCAGAGGATGCGGTCACAAATCTTCATGATCACCTGCATGATGTGCTCGACGATGATGATCGTGATTCCAGAATCCCTGATTTTGCGGATGAGTTGCACGCCCTCGGCCTGTTCCTGGGGTGTAAGACCGGCCATTGTTTCGTCCAGCAAAAGGAGTTTGGGTTGGGTGGCAAGGGCCCGTGCGATTTCCATTCGTTTTCGATCCCCGATAGTGAGGCTTTTCGCCGGGTAGTCCAGCTTGCTTGCCATTTCGCAAAAATGGAGAACTTCAACAGCCCTGTCTCTTGCCACCGTTGAGTTAGAGGTCCTGCAGAATGCCGAAGTCATGACGTTTTCCAGAACAGTCATTCGGTGAAGGGGTTTGACTATCTGAAAGGTCCTGCCGATTCCCGCCTTGCAAATTTTCCAGGTGGGCAAGGAATTTGTTTCTCTGCCCCTGAAATGAACCGTCCCGGAAGTAATCGGATAATAAGCCGTGACCAGGTTGAAAACGGTCGTCTTGCCGGAGCCGTTGGGACCGATAAGGCCGCATATTTCACTTTCCTCAACGGTGAAGCTTATGTCGTCTACGGCGACCAGGCCTCCAAAGGCCTTAGTGAGGCGCTTTGTTTCAAAAAAGCTCATATCTCAATCCCCGCCTGCACCGGAAGGCATTGGTTTTTTCCGGGTCCAAAGGTTGAGAATTTTTGGAAAATCCCCTACCACTCCATTAGCCATATAGCGAATAGCCAGGATAACGAGCAGCCCGAACGCCAGGGCGTGAGCATCGCTGACCCACTTTGGGGCGTATCCGAAAAAGGAGCTTCTGAAAAGTTCCTGGAGCAGCACCATTATGAACGCGCCCACCGGCGGCCCCCAGATAGTTCCGGCCCCGCCGATCATGGCGACCAGAATTGCCATGATAGAGATAAAATAAAGGGAGAATACGACCTCCGGATCGATGAAACCCATGTAGTTCATGTAGAAGGCGCCGGCAAGACCCGTGAAAAAGGAACTAACCATCAGCGAGAGGCTTTTGTACCGAAAGGAGCTGATTCCCAGGGCCTCGGCAGCGTCCTGATCCTCGCGGATGGCTATGAAATAGAAGCCCCATTTGGATTTCATGATCCAGCTTATCGAAAATACGCACAGGGCCGCAAGTCCCAACGCCAGAAAATAGTAAGGCAGCTTGGAGCGAAAGGTGGTGATAATCAGGATTCCCTGCATTCCTTCGGTGAGATTTCTCCAGTAAATCGCCACCAGGCGGAAAACTTCGGCAATGGCCAGGGTCGCCAGGTTGAAATAGGAACCACGCAGCCGGAAACATATCCATCCGAGAAAAAGTCCCGACAGCATGGCCATAGGGCCGCCCAGAAGCATTCCCCACCATGCGGAGATTCCCAGCTTGGTAGTGCAGATGCCGGCCGAATAAGCCCCCACACCGAAAAAGATCGCATGTCCGAAAGAAATCTGCCCCGTATATCCCGCGAGAAGGTTCCATGAGGAGCCGATTACGACCCACATTAAGGCGATTATGAAAATGTGGCGGTAGTAATCGGAGCCCTCCACGAGCGGAAAGACCGCAAAAAGCGCGAACAGCCCCAGTGCGATTAATGTCGAGCGTTTTTTCATGACCACTTAAACCCTGTTAAACTTTGGTAAGCGCCTTAAGTCCGCCGGGAAGAAATACGAGCACGAGAACAAAAATGACCATGCCCACGGCGTCTTTGAGCGCCATCGAAATATAGGTGGCTCCCAGAGATTCGGCCACTCCCAGGACAAGTCCGCCGAAAATGGCGCCTACCGTGCTGCCCATTCCACCCAGGACGGTTATGATGAATGCCTTCAGGGTGAATGGCCCCCCCACATCCGGAAAGAGGTAATAGATCGGCAGAAGCAGCGTTCCACCGGCAGCGGCCATGGCTGCGCCAAGTCCGTATGTTAGCTGGGTGATCCATTCGGCGTTGATGCCCAGGATCATGGCCGCGTCCTTATTCTGCGCCGTAGCGCGAACGGATTTGCCGGTATCTGTCTTCAGGAGGAAAAAGAATAGACCCGCCGTAATCAGCACGGCCAGTCCGAATGCCACCAACATGGGAACATTCCATGAAATGGAGCCGATCATGAAAGTGGCCGAACTGTAAGATGTTTTCACGGATTTATAATCGGAATGAAAAATGAACCGTATTGTCTCGGTCAGCACCATTCCGATGCCTACGGTCATAAGGATTTGATTTTGCGGGATTATCGAGTCGATCTTAAGGAGCGGATCAAGAAGATATTTCTGGATTGCCGCTCCCAGCAGGAACAGCGCCGGAGGCGCAATGAGCAGGCAATAGTAAGGATCTAGCCCCAGGAACTCATAGAAAACGAATGTAATGTACATGGCGACCATCATCAATTGGCCGTGGGCCAGGTTGATGATGCGCATAACGCCCATTATCAGGGTCATGCCAAGCCCGATCAGGGCATAGACGCCGCCGATCAGAATCCCCGCAACGAGCGTCTGAATGAACATTTCCATTGAAGCAGTCCTTTTTGCCTGCAAAAAAATAAGGGGGCATCTTCCAAACCAATGCCCCCTCCGGTCTTGCTTACTTCCAAACCTTTTGCCAATCTATGGGATATACATAAGGTTTTGCCGCCGTTTCCTTAGGCCAAACCAGTTCGAGCTTTCCATCAATCCATTGTACAAGATAGGTCGGGAGCTTGTTCTGATTGGTCATCTTGTCGTATGCGACGAATTTGACCGGTCCAAAAACCGTCATCATATCGGTCTTGGTAAGCGATTCGCGGACGTCGTCGGGGGCTGAGGACTTTGCCCTTTTGAGCGCGTCTGCGATAACATATGCCGATGAGTATGCCTCGGCGCCGTGGTATTCGGTAGGCATGTTGTTGCGGGCTACGAATTTGTCATAGTATTCTTTAGCCCCCGGGTAGGGCAGCGTCTGATACCACAGGGTCGCTGAATAGACCATGTTTGCCGCTTTATCTGCATTTTGGACGAATTCGGGCAGGGTAAAACCTGCGCCCCCCCCGACGAAAATCTTGGGGGAGAGTTTCAATTCCATGGATTGCTTCATCAAAAGCGAAGCATCCATCAGATAAGAAATCATGTAGACTACATCAGGGTTCCGCTGCTTGACCTGGACCAGCAGGGGCTTGAAATCTACTCCGCCGCTCTGGTAGCCTTCATTCATAACCACTTTGAGCTTGAGCTTTTCGCAGCTCTGCTGGAATTCCTTGGAGCCCGAGGAGCCGAAGTTGGTATTCTCATAGAGAATTGCCACCGATTGCGGTTTCACCACATCTGTCATAAAAGACTCAAGCGCCTCGGGATAAGCGCTGACCGGCTGGTTGAGACGAAACACATAGTCCCACTTCATCTCGGTGATCTTGTTGTCGGACCCGGTGTTGACCAGAAAGGGAACCCGGTTCTGCTGTGCAACGCCGGCGATGGCGAACGTCTCAGAGCTGCCGTAACCACCGCCGAGCATGACGACCTCATCCTTGGTGAGCAGCTTTTCTGCCGCACTCCTGGCTACATCGGGCCTGCCCGTATCGTCTTCGTAGAGAAACTCGAGCTTCTTGCCGTTGATTCCTCCGGCCGCGTTGATCTCTTCGAGCGCCATCTCGAAGGATTTTTTCTCGATCTCCCCGAATTTTGCTTTCTCACCCGTTGCCGGTAAAATAATTCCCACTTTTATAGATCCCTGGCATAAAGCCACCGACGGCACGAGCACAAAAAGCGCCAAGGTCAAAATAAGAACACATCCGAAGTATTTCTTCATTGTCTTCCTCCTCGATCAAAAAGTTCAATCACCATGGGTATTTTCCCAGGCAAAGGCAACAGATTCCGCTTAAGGGAGCAATGGAGGACAAGTTGATTATTTTGCCGAAAGCTAGAAAATTCAGGATACTATCGAACACCGGCAAGTCAAGGGCCGAATCTATTATCTGGTCTGAAAACAGAGGTTTTTTTACCCAATCTCCACCGCTTCGATATACAGTACGAAAACGGCAGGACCTCTGTTCCGTTTCAAAAAGGGGTCATACACCGGAAAAGGCCACCTGCTCGATAAGAGAGTCCACAGCCTGCCTCGCTTTGGCCCGGTCCCGAACCTCATTGAGAATGACCACCGCCGCGTAGGTCTTGCCGGACGGCCCCGACACGTAACCGGCAAAACCGATCACGTTGTTAAGGGTCCCCGTTTTGCCCCTCACAGTGAGGTCCGGCTGACGCATCCTTCTCCTGAGGGTCCCCTGCTCTCCGTTGGCAGCCAGGGAGGATATAAATTCTTCTCTTATTCCATTATCATTCCAGGCGGCGGCAAGAAGCCGGCAGAACGTTTCGGGGCTTATCCTGCAAAACCGGCTAAGTCCCGACCCGCAGTCGAGGGTCCCGATTTGCACCGGAATGCCGGCTTCGCTGAGGGTGGTCCTGACAATGGCAATTCCCCTTGCAGAGTCCCCGGGGGCGCCCGCCACATACCCCCCAAGCGACTTCAAAAGCATCTCGGCCATGAAATTGTTGCTGTATCTGTTGAGCCCCGGTAACAATTCCGCAAGTGGAGGCGAGTCGTAAGAAACGATCACTTCGGCCCCTTGAGGCGTCGTCCCTTCTTTAGCTTCGGTCCCCAGCACCCGCACGCCCGAGCGCTCCAGGGCCGTCCGCATGGCATGACCGAAAAGTCCGGCAGGATCAGCCGCGTTGAACCGAAACTCTCGAACGCGGCCTCCGCGAGCCGGCGCCCGCCCGGAAAGCTGGAATTGTTCCCGGCCGTTTCCGGTCGCGCCAACAGAATATAGCCTCAGCGAGTTCCCCCCCCTTTTCGCCGGACCCGCCTGGCCGCTCACCCTTACATAGCCTTCCGCCATGCCCGAATCAGCACTGAACGCCTGTCGTGACTTTGCCGGGACGGTGATGTTCACAGTCAGTGTGTTAAAGTTGATTGCCGCTGCCGAGACTGTGGGGTTGTATGTGCCCTTGCAGTCACTGTCCAGGCAGATGCGTTCCGACAAAGGCTGAAAAAAGCTGTCGTCCACAAAAATACTGCCCCGGATTTGCCTGATCCCCTTTTCTTTAACCGCTTCCGCCAACTGAAGGGCATTTTCTGAGGCGAAAAACGGATCTCCGCTTCCCTTTATCCAGATATCTCCTGAAATGACCCCGTTCACCGGCCCCTGGGCCGCCAATACTTTGGTTGAAAAGCGAAAATAAGGACCGAGCTTTTTCAGGGCTGCATAGCTGGTCAGCAGCTTCATGAGTGAAGCTGGAACAAGCATATCTTTTGACCGGGACTCGCAGACAACCTTCCCGGATGAAAGAGAGACCACCATGACCCCTCCGGTTCCGGAGGCTTTGCCGATCCGCTCGATCGCCTGTTCAAGCGAGGCAGTGCTCTGAGCTTCAGATGCCATGGAGGGGAGCTTGTTTTGAGCGAAAGTTTGAATTTGAGACTCGGCCGCGAATGCGACCGTGTGCATGAACAAAACGGACATACAACACACCAGGGTAAGCATTCCCATAATTTCCGACTCACCTTAAGGTTCTTGAAAAATTCAATCTTTCCCCAAGCTTTCGAAGATGTCCCAAAATTCAGGGAAAGATTTATTGACGGTTTCCGCTCCCTCGATAACAACCCCATTGATACGCAGACCAGCAAGCGCAAAGGCCATCGCAATCCGATGATCGTCGAATGAGGAGATGGGGCCTGAGGGCGGCCCGTGGGGGGCGCCTCCATGGACTATCAACCCATCCGGCAGCTCTTCGGCCTCAACTCCGAGCACCTTCAAACCGGCCGCAACCGCATTGAGCCGGTCGGATTCCTTTATTCTCAAGTGGGCCACGTTGCGGATGCGGGAAGTTCCGCTTGCAAATGCGCTCAGCACGCCCAGTGTGGGCGCCATGTCCGGCATTTCATTCATGTCTATATCAACGGGCAGGAGCCGCTCCGGTCCTTTTACGCGGACCCCCTGATCTTTCCACACGATACGGCAGCCCATTTTATCCAGAACACCCAGAAAACGGCAATCCCCCTGCAGAGTGTAAGGCGAAACGGGTGAGGTCATCACTTCTCCGCCGGTCAGGGCTGCGGCGGCCCAGAAATATGAAGCTGAGGAACAGTCGCCTTCGACCGTGAAATTGCGGGCCGCGTAGACCTGTGGCGCCGGGACCGCTATCCTGTTGGAAGCTTCCCGCTCAAAGCGGATTCCCGCTTGCTGCATCATCCCAAGCGTGATCTCCACGTAAGGCATGGATGCGGCAGGTTCGCACCATTGCACCCCGACTTTTCCGCGCGCCATTGGCGCCGCAATGAGGATTCCGGATAAGAACTGGCTGCTTTCCGAGGCATCTACAAAAACATCCCCGCCGTTAAGTCCCCTGGATGTGATCTGCACTGGGAGAAACCCGGTTTTCCCCAGCCATCGCTTTGCCGTCCCGAGCTTTTCGAGAGCTTCTACGGCCGGACCGACCGGGCGCTGGCGAAGGCGCGGAGTTCCGTCGAGCACAAATGTTCCGGTCCCCGCCGAGAAGACGGCGAGAAGAAGGCGGGCGCTCGTCCCGCTGTTTCCAAGAAAAATCGGTCCCTCCGGATGCCTCCAGCGATATGCCGGTGGCGCCACCCGTACAGAATCGGCGCGCCATTCGATTATTGCGCCCGAGGCCTCCAGCGCCTTGGCCGTAAAGAGGGTATCCTCGGCTTTGAGCGGGTTGTCTATCTGTGCAGGCCCTTCGGAAAGAGCAGCCATAATGAGCGCACGGTGGGTTATCGACTTGGAGCCCGGGAGCCGAATTTGCGCATTTATTCTCGAAACGGGTTTTATCGTTTTAAGAAGATTTTTCATTTAAGGCTTCTTCCAGGGCCTGTCGCATTGCCTCGATGGCCGGAGTTTCGAAGACGGAGCATCCCAGCCACCATTCGACTTGAGCAGCCCCCTGGTACAGCAGCATGTCAAGACCAGAGACAACCTTGCACCCGGCGTCCCTGGCGGCCCTGGCAAAGGCGGTCCATCGGGGGCTGTAAATTATGTCCATTACGGTCATTTCGGGTTTGAAAAAGGAGTCTAAAGCGATGGGAGAGGCTTCACTGTCCTCCAGCCCCACCGAAGTGCACTGAACCACTATGTCGAAGTCTGTTGCAACTTTAGCAAGAGTGTTGAGCGGAATGAAATTGCTCTTGATCTGCCTGGACAAAACCTCGCCCCGCTCGACGCACCGGTTTGAGATCGTAACTTTTGCCCCGGCCCTTGCGAGGCCGTAGGCTACCGATCGAGCGGCCCCTCCGGCGCCCAGGATAAGAGCGCTTCGGGCCGAGACTTCAACGACTGCCGAAAGGGCCCGCAAGGCGCCGATCCAGTCGGTATTGAGGCCTTCCCATCCAAGGTTGGTCCTGCGCAGGGTGTTTGCGGCCCCTATCTCCCGGGCTGTCTTGTCGATTTGTTCGGCCAGCCGGCATGCTGTCTCCTTGTAGGGAATGGTCACGCTCAACCCGCTGAAGCCCGTTTTGTGCAAGACCTTGAGATCGCTGTCAAGCTCATCGACATAGAATGCCGCGTAAAGCGCGGGAACATCGAGCGCCTTGAAACACGCGCTCATCATGATGGGACTGAGACTGTGGCTCACAGGATTTCCGATAACGCCGAAAAGTTTTTTCTGTTCAGGTCTAATCATTTCATCTTGACCTCGAGGATCAACCTATTGCAATCATCACGGCAGTATCCCGTCGAGCTGAAACTTCAGCTTCTTTCTGAAAACCTCAAGGTAATGCAGGAACTCGGGCTCACGGTAGTCGGGATATGTCCAGGGCAGGGGACGGTAGGCTCCTTTCTGATATATGAGCGTGAGATCGGCATAGATTCCGTCACGAAGATAAACCCTGTGCGTAAAATTCTTCCCGGTCGCCAGGATGAAGCGCTCCTGGCTGAGAAGTCCCGGATCGATATTAACCTGCCGTTTTCCATCGCCTAAGAGGCTTGTTTCAATTTCATTGGTTCGACGCTTGATATCGGGCAAAGACTCCGGGGCCACGAGATTCAGAAAGCATGCCGTCTGTCTGCTGATTGCCCGTCCCATTTCAGCATCGTAATAAGCAGTGTATGTAAATGCGCCGGAAACGGACAGAAAATCCATCGGTCCGAAATCCGATACAAGGGCATTCAGAGCTTGTCGTTGAGCTCCGGGATCGCTAAACAAAAACCGGATGATGAGCTTGGCTGGGTAAGGTTCTCTGGGTTGACTCATATTATTGGTGAATAGTGGGTAGTGAATAGCTGGTCTTTTCAAGTCGCCATTCACCACTCACTGTTTCAAAGCGGTTTTGCTTCCTCGATCAACATGATCGGAATATCTTCCCGGATTTCATACATAAGCCTGCACTGCTCGCAAATAAGCCCGGTTTCATCCGGGTTTGGATGTATCGCCCCTTTGCATTTAGGGCACCTGAGGATTTCAAGAAGCTCTTTTTTGACAGCCATCCGGCAGACTCCTTTTCTTAGGTTTGCTCCGGTTCCTGTTTTTCTTCGAATTTACGCGGGGCCTCTTTCCCGTCCTCATCGAGCATCTGGCGGAATGCGTCAAGGAGCGAGCGCATCCTGGCCCCGAACTGGATTCGATTCCGCCTCATCTCCGATATTTCCTGCTCCATTCTGTTACGGCGATTGCCGGCGTCATTGAGGATTGTCTCGGCTTTGACCTCGGCTTGCGAGATAACCAGCTTGGCCTCGCGCTCGGCGTTCGCCTTAATTTGCTCTGCATTCACCTGAGCGCTGACAAGCACGGCTCGCATGGTTTGCTCCCGGTCCCTGTGCTCCTTTATTTCCGACTCCAGAGTTTGTATGTCCTTTTTGAGGTTTGCGTTTTCCGCCTTGGACCTGCGAAGCTCTTCATTCACATCCTGCAGAAAAACTTTCACATCGACCGGGTTCAGCCCCATCAAGCGTTTGCGAAATTTTTTCTCATCGTGGCCTTCTATGTCCATCAAACTCACTCCTGCCCGTAGCCTCCGAATTTGCTGATGTTCGCTCATTGAAGAACATATGCAGCCATTGTGTAAAGGCTCGGCACGATAAACCTGTCCAGAAAGACGATTGCAAGAATCAGTATCAGAGGAGTCAAATCGATCCCGCCCATGTCGAACGGGAGTAACCTGCGAATGCGGAAAAGCGCAGGTTCGGTCACATTATAGAGGAAACGGACGATAGGGTTGTAGGGGTCGGGATTTACCCACGACAGGATCGCGCGGGCAATCACAATGTACATGTATGCATTGAGGGCGATGTGAAGAATGTCTGCCAGCGCCCTAAGAAAAAAGGCAATAAGGAACATGTAAGACTCCATGCCTCAGGGTTGTAAATCAAATATACGCAAAAGAAATGAAACTACTTTTTTTCACGTGGCCTGTCAACCCGGCACTCAGGTGTGTATCAGCTTTTTGGATAGATTTCTAGCTTGCGGCTGCACATCAAGTCCTTCATGCGGGACCCGAAGCACCAAGTTTGCTTTGAAACAACTTGAGGTTGACATTGGCCCCAAAAACAGGGATGAAGAGGCGATCTGAAGATTTCCATTTCCCCAGGAGCAGGGTGGATGAGTAAATTCCAGTTGAGTGAGTGGGTGCTGCTGACTTCTCAAAAAGGGAAGAAGTGGCTCGTTCAAGTAGCGGATGAGCCTTTTTCGTCCCATCTTGGCGGCATTCATCTGGGGGATATAGCGGGCAGGGAGGAAGGCGACTGGCTGATTACCAGCAAAGGAGCAAAGTTGATGCTCTTCAGGCCCGCCCTTCAGGACTACATCTTCAACATGAAAAGACGCACCCAGATCATTTACCCTAAAGACCTCAGCGCGATGATTTTCTACAGTGATATCTATCCCGGGTGCGTTATCCTGGAGACAGGGATCGGCTCGGGCGCGCTTTCTCTTGCTCTGCTGCGGGCTATGTGCGGCCGGGGAAAACTTATTTCAGTCGAAAAGAGGGCTGAATTCGCTGTGGACGCCCGCGAAAATATCAGGCGTTTTTTCGGAGAGGCGCCTGAAAACCACGAGATCATCGTTGCCGATATAGAAGGGGTCTGCCTATCCTGCGAGGTGGACCGAATTTTCCTGGACCTTCCCGAACCATGGCGCGCTGTGAGCAACATGTCCGGAATGCTCCGAATGGGAGGGCTTCTGGTTAGCCTTAGTCCCAATGTGGGCCAGGTTCAGCTCACACACCGGCACCTTCAGGCAAATGGGTTTGGGGACATAGTCCATTTCGAGCTTCTGAGGCGGGATTGGAAGGTTGACCAGCTTCGCGCCCGCCCCTTTGACAGGATGGTGGCCCACACCGGGTTTATCACGGTTGCAAAAAGGGTTTCGGCCCTGCGGGGAGAACCGCTGGAGAGCGGACCTGGAAACGAGGAATTTATCCAAACCGGGGGAGCCTCCGAAGCAGGCGAACTCATTTAGCGCAGATGCTGAGACAAGGTGGAATTGCATGGCATCGTCGATAACAGGGGAAAAAATCGACATCTCAATAATTATTCCGGTCAAAAACGAAGCGGAGAATATCCTTCCTCTGGCCAAGGAATTAGAACCCGTAATGGAGCGGGAATTTGCACAGTGGGAGTGCATCTGGGTCGATGACGGATCGAGCGACGGGAGTCTGGCTCTGCTTGGTGAACTTGCGCGCACAGATCACCACCACAGGTATATCTCCTTTGAACGAAACGCAGGACAATCGGCCGCTTTCTGGGCCGGGTTCACTGAAGCCAGGGCTGCAATAATCGCTACAATCGACGGCGACGGCCAGAATGATCCTGCGGATATCCCGGCGCTGTTTCGAACAGTCGAATCGGGCGCCGCCGATATGGCCAACGGCTATCGCGTTCGCAGGCAGGATAACCTAAAGAGGAAAATCTCCTCCATTCTAGGCAACGGATTCAGGACCTGGCTGACGGGCAAAACAGTGAGAGACGCCGGGTGCTCAACCAGGGTCTTCCGTAGAGAATGTGTGGAGTCGATCCCCCGCTTTGCCGGAATGCACCGGTTTTTACCCACACTGGCAGCCCTGCAAGGTTTTAGACTGACCGAGGCGCCCGTAAATCACCGGCCCAGGCTCCAGGGGCGTTCCAAGTACGCGATAGGCAACCGGTTGTGGGTCTCTGTGCTGGATATTCTCGGGATATTCTGGCTGAAAAAAAGGGCCATCCACTACAGGATCAAAACGAAATCGGATGTCGAGAGTAACCGGCAGCCTTAATTGTTTTGGTATTTCACCACTCGGGTTAAAGGGCCGATCTTACATCCATGACTCGCCAGATAAGACTCGAAATGAAACCATGGCGTGCTGTCCTGTTGCCCTTAGCCACTGCTTTAGCCTGCATCATAAGCTATCAGTTTTTCGATCAGCCGGCCGCACGTTTTTGTTCGACTATTGATGGGACAATCAGGGACATCTTCGAGCTGATAACCCTGTTGGGACTGTCTACGCCGTACCTGGTGGCCGCACTTGCCGGATTTATCTACTTGCGATTCGTCAAGAAGAACAAAATCCTTGCAAACGCGGCCGCTTTTCTGTTCCTTGCCGTCGCCCTGGCAGGGATCGCGAACGATCTGATTAAGATTCTGGTCGGAAGAAGCAGGCCCGGCCTGTTGCTCTCCAATGGCGTGTACGGTTTCAAGCCCTTTACGAATCAATTTTATTATGCCTCGTTTCCATCAGGACACGCCAATACTATAGCCGCCCTGTGTTACGGATTGGGCTTGGTGACGGGCCGCTTCAAGTATATCCGGCTGACTATAGCTTTGGCGGTAATGGCCAGCCGTGTTATAGTAGGGGCTCATTTCCCGAGCGACGTATTGTTCGGGGCTTACCTGGGCGTAGTTGTCACTGAACTCATAGCTGCGGGCTTTGAGAAAAAAGGACTTTTGATAACGCGACAGCCCGAAAAAGCATCGCTTAAACCCCTGGAGAAAACCAATGCCGTTTAGCAACATTGGGGACGTAGATCTCCATTATGAAATTCACGGCGAGGGGTTTCCCCTCCTTTTCATAAGCGGGCTTTCCGGGAGCACCTACTCGTGGGAAGGACAAATCCCTTTTTTAGAGAAACACTATAGATGCATAGTGTTCGACAACAGGGGGGCCGGGCTGTCCGGGAAGCCCCCGGGGCCATATACCATGCCGAAAATGGCCGAAGACGCGCTCCGTCTGCTTGACAGCCTCATGGTCGAAAAGGCCCTCGTATTCTCCCTTTCAATGGGTGGAATGATTGCTCTTGAGCTGGCAAGGATCGCGTCCGGAAGGCTTGGGGCGATGCTTTTGGGATGTACCCACGCTGGTGGCAAGCCCCGTATTTCGCCATCGCCGGAAGCTGTTTTGCTGCTGATGGACAATGCGGGGCTCAGCCGCGAGGAAATCCTTCTGAAACAAACGCCCCTGTTTTTCAGCGAGAGATTTCGGACCGAAAACTCCAAGGTGATAGAAGAACACTACCGCGTGCAGCTTCTGGCGCCTCTTCAGCCAGACTACGCATTTCAGGCTCAACTAAGGGCAATTTCCCTGTTTGACTGCACGGACGCACTGGCAAAAATCAGCAACCCGGCGCTCGTCGTAACCGGCACGGAAGATGTTCTGATTCCGCCGGGGAATTCAATTTATCTTGCCGAGCACCTTCCAGGGGCTGAGTTGATCCAAATACCAGGGGCGGGGCATGCTTTGCATGTCGAATGCCGAGATATGCTCAACCGGGCTGCCCACAGTTTTTATCGGAAACACCTTGGGGAAACTCTAACTTCCTGAGAAAGTTGAGCCTGAGGAAAGCTTCTATTTTTGCTGAAAGGTCCCGCTCGGACCCCCAATAGAAATGGTCCACGCGGGAAAATACTTCCAGCTTGGCATCGGGTTGGGTGGAAAGCCAATTTTTCAGGGCCTCGACGTAGCAAAACTGATCTTGATTGCCGAGGGTTACGAGTGTGGGGGCATCAGGCAGTCTGAGTCCCTCAAAAGAAATAAAATCCAACGGAGGCGATATGAGTATGAGCGAATCGGGGCCAAGGCCCATTCGGATTGCTTCCATTGTGGCCCATGCTCCATAGGAGTAGGCGGCAAAATCAATTGGCCCGGGGGATCGAGCGCGGAGGAATTCTGAGACGGCGATCAGGTCTGAAGCATCTTTCTGTCCCTGTGCCGGATAATCGCTGCTTGCGCCCGCCGCCCTGAAGTTGAATCGCAGAGTTCCCCACCCGAGGCCGGCGAACGTCTGCCGCGCGGCCTGGACCACATTATTGTGCATGTCGCCTCCGTAGAGCGGATGGGGATGGCAAAGGATAGCATTTCGGCCGGTCGGGCCCTGCTCGAAGAGTCCTTCGATACTTATTCTGCCGCTCTCAACTGGTATCACGACCGGATCTTCAGCCATAGTCCACTCCTTTCGGCCGTCATTTGATTGATTATACCGTGAAAGGATGTTGAATGTCCCGCTTCAAATCGGCTCTCGCGCTTAGCGGAGGCTCCGCACGAGCACTGTCCCACCTCGGGGTGATCCAGGAAATCGAGCGCAGGAACCTGAAGTTCGACTTGATAGTCGGGACGAGCATGGGGGCCGTAATAGGCGGTATGTACGCCTGCTTTGGTGATTCGGCAAAGGTTATAGAGAGGCTGAAAAACCTTTTCGAGAGCGAACTTTTCCACAAGACCTCCTCCATCGCGGTCGATGAGGATTTCGTTTTTACCGGTCCCCACGGTTTTATTAACAGGTTTATGTGGCTGTTCAGACAGGGGGTCTTCTACACCCGCACGATGTTCAAGATGGAACTGGTGGCCTATGATCTCTATGACGGGTTGCTATCCATGCTGATTCCGGAGGTGCTCATAGAAGATCTTCCGGTCCGGTTTGCGGCAGTTGCAATGGACCTGGTGACGGGAGAAGAGATCGTGCTGACGAAGGGGTCTTTGAGACGCGCTATCGCCGCAAGTTCCTCGATCCCCGGAGTGTTCCCGGCAATCCGGATAAACGAACGGATGCTGGTTGACGGGGGCTGGACGGATAATGTCCCCGCCGTCCCTGCGATAGTCCTTGGGGCTCATTTTGTTCTTGCGGTGGATGCAACTCTGGATATTGCAGGAATGCAGGCATACCCAAAGTCCGCAATGGGTGCACTGCTGCGTTGCGATGAAATCTCGCGCATTCTACTGAACAGACACCGCAGTTCAGCCGCTGACGTTTTGATGGTCCCCGAAATTGGTCACATGTTCTGGGCGGACTTCAGGTCCCTTGACCACTGTCTGGACGCAGGGAAAAAAGTCTTCGAGCAAAACGCATCGACTGTCTACCATCAAATGCTCCTGCGCCGGTTCCGCACTCTCAAAGGGGCCGTTCATCCCGGCAGGACCGGAAAGTGGAAGCATCCTTTGGTCATAGTGTGATAAGCGCGAGCCACCCCGCTTTTTTCCTTTGACAAGACACTCCGTAGTTATGAGATAGTAACGCATCTTTTTAGACCACATGGATCAAAAACAAACTGCAGAATGAAAGGAGATTTCCAATGGCTCAAAGGTGCGCCTTAGCCGTTTTCGTCATGGTCTTGAGCCTGTGCCTCTTTACTCCCGTGTTGTCAAGGGCCGGAGTTAGCGAGGAAGCCAGGGTCGAGGCATCGACCGCTATTATAAGAGAGGTCATGGATATTCCTGAGTGTGCAATTCCCCCCGGTCTTTTGCGCTGCGCGCAGGGGATCGCTATTTTTCCCGATGTGCTCAAGGGGGCATTTGTTTTTGGTGCCCGCTATGGATGCGGGATACTGCTGGTTCGCAATGAGGACCGGTCGTGGGGCAATCCAGTCTTTTTCCGCCTGTTGGGAGGCAGCTTCGGGTGGCAGATCGGCGTTCAATCCACAGATGTGATACTCGTGCTCAACACCATTCGCAGTCTGGATAAAATATGCGGCGGCAAATTCACCCTGGGGGCCGACGCTTCGATAGCGGCGGGGCCCGTCGGCAGGCAAGCGGAAGCGGGAACTGACGTTTTGCTCAGGGCGGAGATACTTTCCTACTCCAGAAATAGGGGCCTTTTTCTGGGACTTTCACTCGAAGGGGCCGCAATTCAGGTCGACTACGGTGCGACTGCGTCCTACTATAACGCCCAGGGGTTGCTGCCGATAGATATTTTGAGAAACCGCAATATTATGGTGGCGGCCCCTCCGTCTGCGGCAGAGCTTAGGCGGGTGATTGATTGGTACTCCACACATTAAAAAAGAGCAGGGAGCAAAAGCTCCACGCTTCCAGCTTCCCGCTTCACTCTGTGTGGTGAGTTCACCCCGGTATTCCCCAACCGGAGTGCTCTGGCTCAGGCAACCAACCAAACGGCAATATCTTTCGCGAGTTGGACGAACTTGCCTGTCACGCGCCCCATGTCGAACTCATCAACGCTGGACAGTCCTTTTCTTCCCAACACTACTGTACCGTAGCCTCCACAAAGGGCCTCGTCAAAGATCGCCCCGGCGCGGCTTGCGACACCCGAAATGAATTTGGTCGAGATTTTCTCCAGCCCGATTCCCGATGAGACAAGGATACGGGTTGCAGCATCAAAGGTCGGTTTGATCTGGTTTTCCGCCTCCTCAATCAGCCGCTGCCGGTATTCTTCCGGAAAGATCTTTTCCTGGCCGGTCCCGGACACAGTTATGCCACGGATCACATGAACGAGTCTGACGGAGGTGTTTGAGGCATCGATCATCTCTGATACGTGATACACTGCCCTCATGGCCGACTCAGAGGAGTCCATCGCGATGATCACTCCCCCGTTCCCGGTGTTCTTCCCGACAAGCCACAGGTTGACTGAGCGCAATTTTGCCGCCATTTTTGCGGCCACACTTCCGAGCACCTGTGCGCCGGCGCCCTTGATCCCGCCACGGCCCACCAGGATTGCGTCATACCCGCGCTGTGCCTCCTGCAACAGGTCTCTGGCAATGCCTTCTTTGACTTTGCGGATGCTGATCATAATGGAATATTCGGGTATTCCTATCACCGTGAGCCGGCGCCGGATATCGCGCATAAGATCGCGAACCTGTTTTTCCCGTTCGACTTCCCATATCTTGAGATGCTCCGTGCTTGGTAGGTTAGACGGCTCTTTTTCCCGGTCCCAGAAAGATTCCGGCGCCTTGGGCATTACGTGGAAAAGAACCAGCTCGGCATGCCGGGCGGAAATTATTCCACTCAGGTAATCGACAAGCTCCCCGGTCGTTTCCGAGCCATCTATGGCGATAAGCACCTTTTTCAATGGGCTTTCCATATTTTCCCTCCGGGACGGAACGGTCCCGGAAAATGTCCGTCCGAAAGGAATTTTTTTCCGCCCTGATCCCGCCGCCAAAAATGATCAATCTTATTCTTTTTCAATCGGGAAGGTGAGTTTTGCCCCGTACCACCCAATCAGTAAAACCATAGGGCAAAGGGAAAAGATGAGCAATAAATAAATGAAGCCGGCTCCGCTTAACCTTGTCAGAACGTCGGGGACCCTTTCACGCCAGACCAAGGCGACAAGGGACACGAGCAGCATGAGCGGGGAAACAGCCATCTTCACATTGACCGACCGGATTGGTCGCGCCAGGTAATTGACCGTCCAGGATATAAAGCCGGTCAGCATTACGATGGGGGTAAAAATTACGCCGCCTGCTAGGCAGTGGAGGGCGGTGGTATCGTATGAGGGGTCGCCTGTTATGAGATACAGTAAAGTAAAGAAGACCGCCGAAAGCATGAAGACGATAGGAAAATGCACCGTCATCGGGTGCGGGTGTCTGCGAAGAAATGGCAATTTCTTGAACAGTGGTTCAAGAAATGTATTTTGCTCGATTTGGGCAACGGACTTGGGCCCGATAATCCCGACCTGCGGATATCTCTGGAGCACTTCCGGTCCGTGAGGAGCGCCGCCCATATCAGTAGTGAGGTCCTTTCCGGAAGAATGGCGCCTCATGTGCCGCCCTGTTTTCCATAAGCTGCTCTGGCTTACGTCATAGATCTTGCCTTCATAGGCGACATAAACGGGTCTTCCTTGCGTGCCGTCTTTTTGTGCAAGTTCCTCGATGCTGAGTTGCTTGTCCGGCATATCAATCTCCCTTGGGTAGGATCGGGTCTTTTGTGAGATTCTAAATTATAAGAATCGAACAACCTAACATAATCACTACCGGACCCTAGATTCCATGGCGTCCCTCGATTGCATTTCCTTTGCGGATTTCTTATGGTGATTACCATATAGACATGACTAAAAGTGGTGGTGGGCAGGGGCAATTGTATCGCGGCTCAACGCCCGGTTCGCGGCGAAGAGCAGAAAAAAGCTTTGAGAAATTCTTCCTGCATAAGCGCTGTTAAGGCGCAGGAGGTCAGTCCCTTTGAAAGTAGCGCGCTCTATTGTGCTTTTGGTTATATTTTTGCTGTTTCCCGCCCTTTGCTCGGCACAGGTGTTCAAGGACGCCTCAGAAGCCCGGCTTTCGAACGGCCTCAAGGTCATTATGCTCGAAAATCACAAAGCTCCCATTATATCGTTCCAAGTCTGGTACCGGGTCGGAGCGCGGAACGAAAAAACGGGCAAAACCGGGCTCGCGCACATGCTCGAGCACATGATGTTCAAGGGTACGAGCAAGGTGAGCGGGGAGGAGTTTATCAGGACAATCTATGAGCTGGGAGGCGATCAAAACGCATCGACTTCCCACGATTCTACGGGATATTTCGAGACGCTTGCCTCGGACCGGATAAAGGTGCCAATCGATTTTGAATCGGACCGTATGAGCAATCTGGTCCTTAGAGAAAGCGACTTCCGAACGGAGAGGATGGTCGTCCTTGAAGAGCGGCGGATGCGCGTTGATGATAATCCGCAGTCGTTTTTGCAGGAACAGTTGGAGGCCGCCGCGTTCCAGTCTCAGCCGTATCACTGGCCTGTCATTGGATGGCCCCAGGACATCGAGAGGCTTACCATCGAAGACGTAAAGGCTTTCTACTCAACCTACTACAACCCGGCCAACACTTTTGTCGTCGTAACCGGCGACTTCAAAAAGCAAGCCCTTTTACCCGAGATGGAAAAGGTGTTCGGGAAAATTCCGGCTGGAAAGCCCGCAGAACAGCTTTTCATAGAGGACCCCCCTCAGCCGGGCGAAAGACGCGTGATTGTAGAGCGTCCGGCCCAGGTAGGGTCCCTCATCATAGCTTTTCACGTTCCCAATCTGCGAAGCCGGGACAGTTACGTACTGGAGGTCATAAAGGCGATTCTTGCCGAGGGGAAGACTTCGAGGTTCTATTCCGACCTGGTGCGCGGACCAGCCCGCGCGATCGAAGCTGACGTGGACTACGACCTGGCTACCCGGGACCCGGGGCTTTTTGATATTTCCGTCACCGTTCTTCCAGGCAAGGATTTTGGACAAATAGAACAGGCGATCTATGACGAACTTGAGCTTCTGAAGAAAACTCCCGTAGGTTTTCGGGAAATGCAAAAGGCAAAAAACCAGCTTGAGGCCGACTTTGTCTTTGACAAGGAATCCATCTTCTCCCTGGGCCAGAAGCTGGCCGAATACGAAATAGCCCTCGACTGGGCGTCTATCGGCGCATATGTTCCCTCAATCAGGAGCGTTACGGCGCAGGAAATTCAAAGCGTTGCCTCCAAGTACTTCACGGCCCAAAACCGCAATGTCGGGATTCTGATCCCGACGGGGCAGCCCGCTAATCTGCCCACCGATGCTGCGCCTCAGTCTGTGGGCAGCGGTATAAAAGACAGGAGCATTAGGCTCCGGGCTTCCGATGTTCTAAATGAAGTTATCCCCTAGAGTGCGAGCGTTAGTTATGAATGCAAAGAAAACCTGCATTGTTCTTATTCTGGTCCTGATCGCGCCGTTGCTGACGGGCGCTTGCTGCCTGGCTATACCCAAGGCCGAAGGGATCGAATTGCCTAACCACCTCAAGGTGCTCGTGTTCGAAGAGCATTCGATTCCGATTGTTACCCTGGAATTGCTGACCGCTGCCGGTTCGGTGCGCGATCCGCTGGATATGAGAGGCCTGGCCAACCTGACTGCTAAGTCTCTTATGATGGGGACCCGGTTTTTATCGTTCGATCAGATAAATGAAAGGCTCGATTTTATCGGCGCCGGTCTTGATGCGGACTGTTCCAAAGACTTCGCCATGATTGGGATGCAGGTGCTCAAGAAGGACCTTGATGCAGGGGTTGGCCTCTTTACGGAGGTGATTATCCATCCCAGCTTTCCCGCCGCCGATGTGAACGGACAAAAAGATGACATAATCGGGGCTCTGCGGGCCAAAGAGGACGATCCGGTGGAGGTCGCAGCCAGGGCCTTCGATAAAGCGCTATACCTGGACAACGCTTACGCAGGCCCGGTAGAGGGTACGGAGAAATCGGTCGCCGCGATGAGTACGGAAGATATTTCCAAATTTTACGCCTCTTTTTACCGGCCGAACGATTCGGTTCTGGTGATCGGAGGAGACATAACGCTTCAGGAAGTAAAGACCCTGATAGTTCCCTTATTGAGTGAGTGGCAGGCCGGCGAGGTCGCCGAACCGTCTTTCAAAAATGAATTCGCCGAAGGGGCCGTGAGTGTCGACATCGATAAACCCATATCGCAGGCCACCATCATAATCGGCTGCCCGGCCATGGAAAGAGCCAGCGAAGACTATTACCCCTTCCTGGTGATGAACCAGATCCTGGGCTCAGGCGATCTGTCGAGTCGGCTCATGACTGAAATACGTGTCAAAAGGGGACTTGCCTATGGGGTAGAAAGCTATGTGGCCGCCCGCAAACAATTGGGTTCTTTCCGCGTTATTATCCAGACCAAGGATGAGTCTGCCAAAGAAGCTACAGCGCTTGCCCGTAAGGAACTGGAGCGGCTTCAGCGCGAGCCTGTTACAGAGGCGGAACTCCAGGGCGCAAAGAAATTTTTGATCGGCAATTTCCCATTAAAATACAGCGCCCAGCAGGATATTGCGAAATTCCTGGCGCAGATCGAATTCTACGGACTCGGGTCCGATTATCCCCAAAGGTACTCCAAGTTGGTAAATGCGGTGAGGGTGGACGATATTCTCAGGGTGGCGAAGAAATATATCAAACCCGACAATGTATTTGTCATTGTGGCCGATCTGAAGAAGGCGCAAGTGAAATGAGACCTTCCGCTTCCGCCCCTTCTCGCGAAGCGAGACCTTTACACCATAGGTAAAATGTGACTGTGAGTGAAGCGGGGCCGATAAGGGGAAGGCATGTAACCGGGGAGGATTGTTCGAAACGGGTTAAACAATTTTTGTATAACCCCTTTAAAAGTGACGTGTCGAGATTAGAAATTGGATTGAAACAGATCACAAACTGTTGTAATTGAAACCCGTAGTATTATTTTTCGCATAGAGTTCCACCGCAAGCCGGTTGTGGGACTCATCCGGTTGTTTTTTCGCTATTTATCAAAATATTTACTCTTCTTATAGAGTTTTGGGGCTTTCGCAAATGCTGGATCTGCGCCGCCGGGATTTTCTGAAATTATTCGGAATAGCTGGAACAGGAGCGGTATTGAGCGGCTGTGGCGAGCCGGCCACGCGGTATCTTATTCCCTACATTAATCCGCCTGAAGACGTTGTGCCTGGAAAGGCAGTTTACTACGCTACGACCTGCCGTGAGTGTCCGGCGGGATGCGGGATGCTCGCCAAGAATCGTGAGGGACGGATCGTAAAGGTGGAAGGCAATCCGGCACACCCTGTCAGCGGAGGCAAGCTCTGCATGAGAGGGCAGGCTTCGCTGCACGGTCTGTACAACCCCGACCGGTTCACGGGGCCGATGCAGCGAAATGCGGCCGGGGGCTTTGATCCCATCACCTGGGAGAGGGGCGAGGCGATTCTGGCCGCTAAATTGTCTGAGGCGGTCCGCAAGGGTGACAGCGGCCGCATTGTCGTCATGACCGACCTGATCACCGGATCTTTACGCGATCTGACAGGGTTTTGGCTCAGTGAAATGGGCCGGCGAAACACTCATATAATGTATGAACCCTGGTCCTATGAGCCTCTGAAAAAAGCCAACCAGGCGGTTTTTGGCCACGATGCCATTCCGACTTACCGGTTAGATGAACTCGATTTTCTCATCTCTTTTAACGCAGGTTTTCTCGAAACCTGGATATCAAATCTCGAATTCGCGCGCCAATACGGGTCCTTTCACCCAATCAGCGGTGAGAGAAAAAATACTTTCGTTTTCGTTGGACCTCGGCTTTCGATGACGGCAAACAATGCCGACCTGTGGATTGCAACGCGTCCCGGAACGGAGTACGCGGTGGGGCTGGGAATCATTCGGGCAATCCTTGACAAGAACCTCGCGCCCGAACTGCCTGCGAATCAGAGGGCGGCCCTTGCATCGATGGTTGGAAACTGGCCCGTCGCCAAGTCGGCCGCGGTAGCCGGGTGCGATCCGGGCCTCATCGAAGCCGTCGCCAAAAGGTTTGCCGGGGCAGCTCGCCCTCTCGCGATCTCTGAGGGCCTTTCTCAATGTTTGCCCAATGCAACCGAAACCGCCGTTGCCGCAAATCTGCTGTGCACCGTAAAATCTGGCGCCCTCTCAGCGATCGACTTCAACCGGCAATCCTCCTATACGCTGGCCGCCCGGGCTGATGAAGTCAAAACCCTTGCCGAGCGGATGCGTTCCGGAGAAGTGGACGTTTTCCTTTTCCGAGGAGCAAATCCCGCTTTCTCGCTCCCCAAATCCTGGGACTTTGCCGGAGCGATGAAGGCCGTGCCTTTCGTGGCGGGGCTATCTCAGGCGATTGACGAGACCGGCGCGCTGGCTCACCTGGTCCTGCCAACCCATTATTCCTTTGAATCCTGGGGCGATTATTCACCAAGACCGGGAGTAACGGGATTCATGCAGCCGGTTATGGGACCGGTTTTCGATACGAAACACATGGGGGATATTCTGATCTCCACGGGCAAAAAGGTAAAGGGAGAAGACAGCTTTCCATTCAAGGATTTCTATGAGGCGCTCCAGGGCTACTGGACGCGAATATCGGCCGAGGCCGGGATCGGATCGTTCGATGCCTTCTGGCAGGACATGGTCATGCGGGGAGGGTACTGGCCGGAGCAGCAGCCCGTATCCTCAAAGCTTTCCCTGCCTGTGCCGGCGTTCAATTTTCCCGACCCGGGACCAAGCCCGCAACCAGGTCTTCCTCTGGTTATCTATCCAACGATACAGTTCTATGACGGCAGGATGGCCAACCACATGTGGGTCCAAGAGTTCCCCGACCCGATGACCCAGGCTACCTGGGGGGGATGGCTGGAGATTCATCCGGAAACCGCCGGCAAACTGGGCCTTAAGAAAGCGGACCTCCTGCAGGTGAAAACCGATTACGGGACCATCAGAATTCCGGCCCTGCCCATTTACACCGTACCGGAGGGCGTTCTCGCAATACCTGCCGGCCAGGGGCATTCCAACTTCGGCAGGTTTGCAAACGGGCTTCCGGCAAATCCTTTCGAGCTTCTGGCCCCGGATATCGACCCGGTTTGCGGGGCTATCCTGCGTAAAGGGCTCAATCCGGAGATCGAAAAAACGGGTGAGACTTTCGATATTGCCAATACCGACGGAAGCTTCTTCCAGCACGGCCGGGAGATGGCGGTGACAATAAGCCTGGAAGAGCGAAACGCGATGGCGGCGTCTGGACAAAAGCCCCAAATCTATTACCCCTTGCCCGACGGCTATGAAAAGTCCAAAGATTTCTATCCGCGTCAAATGTATAAAGAATATCGCTGGACAATGGTCGTGGACCTCGACCGGTGCATTGGCTGCGGCGCATGTGTAGCCGGATGCTACTCGGAAAATAATGTTGCCGTCGTAAAACGAGAGCAGGTTCTCAAGGGACGCGAAATGTCCTGGATAAGGGTCCAGCGGTATTTCGACGATGACGGAAAGGCCGCCAAATGGCTGGTAATGCTTTGCCAGCATTGTGACAACGCGCCCTGTGAGTATGTGTGCCCCATTTTCGCGCCGCATCACAGCCAGGAAGGGCTCAATAACCAGATTTACAATCGCTGCTTCGGAACTCGTTTCTGCTCTCAAAACGATCCCTACAAAGTGCGGCGCTTCAACTGGTTCACCTTCACCCGGCCGGGATCGCTCAAGTGGCAGCTAAATCCCGACGTTACTGTGAGGCAGAAAGGCGTAATGGAAAAATGCTCCTTTTGTGTCCATAGAATAATAGAGGCAAAACTCGACGCTAAGGTAAAAGGCCGCGAAAGAGTGCGCGACGGAGACTTTACGACCGCCTGCGCACAGACCTGCCCGACCGGCGCCCTGATCTTCGGCAGCCTGCTTGACCCGGACAGCAGGGTCTCCAAGCTGATAAACGATGTCAGGGCTTACCAGGTGCTGGCGCATCTAAATACCAAGCCTGCTGTGATCTACCTCAAGAGGGTGACTCAGAAGATTACGGTTTGATTTGGGTTTTAAAGGAACCTGCACAATGGGGGCGAAAGTTTCCAATGGGGTGAGCGAGGCTGCGGGGCCGCAGGTCCTGACCACTTACGGCGCGGTAGACGACCAGATACTGGGGGCCATGTGGAATCCCGGCGGCTTTTACTGGCTTTGTGTAGCGATTACCGGGCTGGGCGTTCTTATCGGCGCTTTTTCCTGGGCGTACCAGATTGCAACGGGCCTCGGGGTGGCCAATATTACCCACCCCACGATGTGGGGCTCTTACCTGGTGAACTTTGTATTTTGGGTGGGCATCGCCCATTCAGGCACCCTTATTTCGGCGATTTTGTTTCTATTCCGAGCATCCTGGAGGACTACCATTTCCAGGAGTTCCGAAGCGATGACCGTTTTCGCGGTAATGATAGCCGGGCTGTTTCCGCTCATTCACCTGGGGCGTGTTTGGTTGGTTTACTGGATCCTTCCATACCCGAACCAACGGAACTTATGGCCTAATTTCCAGTCGCCTCTGGTTTTCGACGTGGTTGCAGTCTCCACATATCTGACCGTCAGTTTCCTGTTCTGGTACACCGGAATGGTCCCGGACCTGGCGACCATCAGGGACCGCACTGCCGGCTTGAAGAGCAGGATATATGGTTTTTTCTCCCTTGGCTGGCGGGGGTCGAGCCGGTCCTGGAAGAATTACGGGACCGCCTACCTGCTGTTTGCCGCCCTTGCCACCCCGCTCGTCATCTCCGTGCATAGCGTCGTTTCCTGGGACTTCGCCCTGGGCGTCGTTCCGGGGTGGCACAGCACGATATTCGCTCCCTATTTCGTTGCGGGCGCGATTCATTCCGGGCTTGCGATGGTCCTAGTGCTTCTCATCCCGATGCGCAAGATATTCAGGTTCGAAAACCTGATCACGATCGATGTGCTGGAAAATATCGGCAAGACGATCATTCTGACGGGTCTCATCGTCGGCTACTCCTACATGGTCGAACATTTCATCGCCTGGTACGGGGGCGGCAAGGCCGAACAGGCCCAGTACATGTGGCGGATGACAGGCTATTATTCCTGGTGCTTCTGGCTGATGATCGTCTGCAATGCGGTCGTTCCGATAGCCCTGTTCTTCAAGAAAGTCAGGACCAGCATACCGGCCCTGTTCTCCATAGGCGTTCTGGTGCTCATAGGAATGTGGTTCGAACGCCTGGTGATTATTGTTGGGTCGGAGGCCCACGAGTATGACCCCTATTCATGGGGTCTTTATAAGTACCCGTCCATAGTTGAATGGGGCATCCTTATAGGTTCTTTTTCACTTTTCTTTTTTCTTTTCCTCCTTTTCGCAAAGTTTCTTCCCACGATTGCCATAACGGAGGTAAAGGAGGCGATACCCGTTCCGGTCAGGAAAAAGTAAGAGGAAACCTCGATGGCTAAAAAGCTTGCTGTAGTCGGGATTTTCGCATACCTCAACGAAGTTGTTTCGGCTGTGGAGGGCCTCAGGAAGCAGAAGGTCCCTATTGAGGCGGTTTATTCCCCGATGCGGGTTCAAGAAATCCGGGAAGCACTTGGAGAACCGATCCTGGGGTTCGGTCGTTTCTTCACCCTGACCGGAGCAATTCTTGGAATCCTGACCGGGATTTTCCTTGCCTGGTACACGGCCGCCCAGTGGCGGTTCATAGTGGGCGGCAAGCCTCCGATTCCGATAATACCAACGGTTATACCGGCATTTGAGTTTCTTATTCTGATTGCTGTTTTTTTTACGCTGGGAGGTTTGCTTTTTTTGAACAGGATGCCGAAAATGCGCCTTCCTGCCCATTACGACAAGCGTTTCAGCCAGGATCGTTTCGGGATTTTGGTCTACTGCACTGATGCCGATCTCGAGTCGGTTTCGAGCATCTTGAAGAGCCAAGGGGCCGAGGAGGTCCGTCAGATTGAAGAATGAGATTTACCCGGAAATCGAGCTTGCAAAAAAGTCTATAAACTGGGGGACACTCAAAGCGTTTAGCCTGGTCCTTTTTTTTATAGGCGCGGCGGCTTTTTTCTACCAGCTCTTTGGGGGTGACGCCAAAAGGGCCTGGTCAGCTTATATGACCAACTATGTCTATTGGACAGGCCTGGCGTTCGGGACCTTTCTGCTCTCTCCGGTTCTCGTTTTGACAAACGCGACTTGGGGAAGGCCGGTAAAAAGATTATCAGAATCAGTCACCTTTTTTCTCCCCTTTTCTTTCATATTGCTTTGGCCTCTTTTCTTCGGAAGGGCGAATACTTTCTGGTGGGTGCTCCACCCGGAAGCACAAAAAGCTCCCTGGCTGAATACGCCCTTTTTCTTTGCGCGCGAGTCCATCGGGCTGCTTGCCATGACTGTTACAGCGTTTCTTATCGCACACCATTCCGTCAGGAGCGACCTGGAATATATGGAGGGGGTTTCGAGCGCGCCGGACCGTCAACGCGCTCAGTACACTCTTTCCACCGTATACGTCATCCTCTATGCGTTCATTATGACCCTGGTGGCGTTCGACATGATGATGTCGCTTAACCCGGAGTGGTTCAGCACGCTTTTCGGGGCATATTACTTCGTAATTTCATTCTACGCGGGGCTTGCATTTTTGGCTGTTCTATCCACATTTGCCGTCAGAAAAATGGGTATGGGCAAGGCCATCGACAAGAAGCAGTTTCACGACATCGGCAAGCTCCTTTTCGCCTTCTGTGTGGTTGGTTTGGATTTTTTCTATGTTCAGTTCCTGGTAATCTGGTACGGCAATCTGCCCGATGAAACCCGTTACGTGATCTGGCGCGTTATCTACGATCCATGGGCAGCGCTGGCGTGGACGGTGCTCATTGTGCTCTTCATAGTCCCATTTGTGGTTTTGCTCCTGAGAAAAATAAAGATGGAGCCTGTCCTTATGACGGGGATATCGATCTGGATTCTGATCGGAATATGGCTGGAAAAATTTCTGCTGGTGACGCCTTCGCTGGTCAAAAACCAGTCGCTGCCGCTCGGAATATTTGAAGTGCTGATCACCATAGGATGGCTTGGGCTTTTCACCTTCTGTGTGTGCACTTTTTTACAGAAATACCCTGTGCTGGCGGTTTCCGACCCCAAACTTGCTGCGGCCCTCGAGCCGGAACAAAAGGCGCCCCACCTGGCGTGAGGCCCTGGACGCGCGGTGAGGGGTTGAATAATTTTTGCTGTCATCGATCGAGAGAAAATGGCTGAAGACGCCAAGGCGACGAGAAAAGTAGTGAAGTGGTGGACGGGGTGGTTCGTTGCAACCGTTCTGCTTGTGCTCACCCTTCTCTATCTGTACTATCTCTTCCCCCGGCAGGACATCGGACCGGTCCAGCCGATCTATTTCAGCCACCGGATACACGCCGGCGTCAAACAGATCAACTGCCGTTTCTGCCATCCTTATGTCGAGCGCTCGGAGCATGCGGGACTGCCGGAAGTCGAAAAATGTTTCTATTGCCATAAATATATAATTCCGATGCACCCTGAGATTGTGAAAGAGAAGAAATATCTGGACGATAAAGTTCCAGTCCCCTGGGTCCGCATCTACTTTGTTCCCGATTTTGTAAAGTTCAGGCATCAGCCGCACATGATTGCGCAAATCGACTGCCTCAGGTGTCACGGTGAGGTGCCGACGATGGACCGTTTGCGCAGGGTGGATTTCCAGATGAATTTCTGCATCGAATGCCACCAGGAGAAAAAAGCGCAGCTAGACTGCTACCTGGGTTGTCATCATTAAAGCAGTTTATAACCGGCGAGGTATAAGCAGGTGCAGTTTCTAAAAGTTGAAGAAAACGGGACCGCAAAGCTGTTTTTCCTGAGTTCGGCCATCTGGTTTGCCCTGGGCACCCTGGAAGGTTTTACGGCCGCCACCGGGCTGGTCATTCCTGACCTTTTTGGAGGCATTGCCGGGCTGGTTTTCAGCAGGGTCCGCCCGATGCACACCACCACCATGATCTTCGGATTCGCCGGCACAGCCCTTCTGGGCTGCGCCCACTACATACTGCCGTCAGTGCTACGGACCTCGCTTTGGAGCGAGAGGCTCGGCAAGGTTTCCCTGTGGATCTGGAACCTGTCCATTCTTACGGGTGTCGTGGCCCTCGACCTCGGGCACTCTCAGGGCAGGGAGTACGCCGAATGGATTTGGCCGGCCAACGTAGGGGTTTTGCTCTCAATGGCGCTCATGTTTATGAACCTGCTTCAGACTGCGGCCAACCGGCGGGAAAAGATAATGTACGTCTCGAGCTGGTATATATTTGCGGCCCTCGTATATACATGGCTGATTTACTTTTTCGGACACGCCGTCTTTAACATGAAAGGCGCGATAACCGGGTTGCCTGACGCCATTCTTGCCTGGTTTTACGGGCATGGCATTGTGGGGCTTTTCCTAACCCCTCTCGCTATAGCCATAGCCTACTACATCGTGCCCAGGGTGGCCCGCAGTCCGCTCTACAGCCACACTCTCTCGCTTGTCGGCTTCTGGACCATTCTGGTAATATACACTCATATCGGGGCGCATCACATTCTCCAGGCGCCCATACCGGTCTGGCTCAAGACCATGGCCGTGTCCGGGAGCATCGCGATGATCATCCCCGTTTTTACCGTACTGGTGAACCTCTGGCTCACTATGCGGGGCAGACTGGGGTTTTTCCACGCAGATATCGGCGGAAGGTTCGTCATGGCCGGCCTGGTCTGGTATATCCTCACCTGCACGCAGGGAACAATTCAGGCGCTGCCGATAGTGCAGAAGGTAACTCATTTGAATAATTGGGTTATCGCGCATTCTCACATAGGGGTTTTCGGCTTCTCGGGGATGATCGCACTGGGGGGACTGTATTACATGCTCCCCAGGGTTACGGGAAAACCGCTCTACAGCAGCCGTCTCGCGGACGTCCAATACTGGCTGCTCGTTCTCGGCATGGCCGGTTTTTTCATGGTGCTGACGGCCGCAGGCCTGGTTCAGGGGAACGCCTGGCTTAACGGAACAACCGTCTACCGCACCCTGCCCATGCTCCACATATATTTCATATTGCGCGCCTCTATTGGGGTGCTCATCGTCGGGGCGGCTTTCATCGGCCTCTATAACGTGATCAGGACAATCCGGGGCGAGCAGGCGCAGGACGAGCGCATATTGGAAGAAGCGTTTCAGGGAGAACCGCAATGAAGATGACACCGGCCGTACTAGTCCTCGGAGGGCTGATCATTTTCGCCCCGGTGCTGTTCATGTTCGTGGTCCTGCCCTGGATTACGATAAGCGAGCAGGGGTCGGACATCTTCAGGCCGCGCACCGCACTCGAGGAAGAAGGGCGTTCAGTTTATGTGAACAATGGCTGCACGTACTGCCATACGCAGTTCATTCGCAACTTCGACTGGGACATCGGCTCCGAAAGGGTAGCGCAATCCGGAGACTACGTTGCAGACTCGCCCCACCTTTTAGGGACCGAGCGAACCGGGCCGGACCTTTCCGAGGAAGGCGGCGAGCATCCCAACGACTGGCACCTGGCCCATTTCGCCAACCCGAGGTTCACCCGGCCCGAGTCGCTTATGCCTTCCTGGGAGTTTCTCGGCCCGGAGAAAATCAAGGCCCTCATCGCCTACAAGCAAAGCCTCGGGTTTAAACTGGCCGACGAAAGAATGGCCCGGCAGAATTACTGGAAAACCGAAACGACAGCAGCCTTCGAGTCAGGTCCCGAAAAGAACGTCGAATGGCTGCATGCCCATGTTCCGGAAGGCTGGAGAAAGCTGCCCAACCCCTACCTGACCTCCGCTGCCGGCCTTGCGCGCGGGCACAGGATTTACCAGAGTTTCTGCATCGGCTGCCATGGTCCGGTAGGGGACGGCATGGGCCCTGCCCAGCCTTATCTTTACCCTCCGCCCCTCAATTTTACGATACTCAGGGACAGGGGGATCTCCGGCGGCATACTCTATTACCAGATAATGAACGGAATCACGGGCACTGCTATGCCTTATTTCAAAAAGGACCTCCAGTCCGAGAAGATTTGGGACGTGGGCAATTATGTGGCCGTCACATTTATCGGGCAAACCGACGCCCACTCTGAGCCTAGAGGGATCGACGCAGCCTACGAACCGGTGGTGAAGGAAAAATGATCTATTACTCAGGATGGCTTTTTCTTGTCGTAATCAGTCTGATCGTGAGCCTTGCGGCATTCATCTGGGGGCTCCGGGCGGGGCAGTTTTCGGACCAGGAGCGTGCGAGGTATCTGCCGCTTGGAAAAGACCTTCTATCGCAGCCGATTACGACCGTAAGCCGCGCAAAACGCAGAGCGCACAGTGCCGCCCTGTTCTTTATAGCAGCGATAGGCTTTACCGCCTTTGCAGCCGCATTGACCCTTGGTCTATATCACCGTTGAGCGGATACGAACATGCGATTCTTTGTCTGGGTCGATTTCCAGTATGAAATGATAGCCCTCTTTCTGGGCGCGGTATCTCTTATTATGGTCTATGCCGCCTGGGCGGGTTATCGGAGAAGGCGCACGGCAGGCTCCGAAAAGGAACTCGATCAAACAGTGCCCGGCGAACCCGGGAGTGGACATCACACGGATAAGGGCCCTATAGGTCCTTTTCTCATCTACACTTACCTGCTGATAGCAGCGTGGGCTTTCTCTTATTTGATTTTCGTCTGGGCCAACGGCAGCAGGTTTTAAGGCCGGAGTATCCTGAGATGCACTCAGAAGAAGAATCCAGCTGGGTCAAGACCTGGTCGATCGTTGGCGCAATGGCGGCAGGGTTTCTCGCGTGGGGTTTGTTGATCTATTTTGTCATTGGGGACAAAGGGCCCCCGGACTGGGATTTCAGCGTTGTCCCCGACATCCCGGGACAATCCGCCGATTTCACCTATAGTCCGGCCAGGCCCAACGGCCTCGCTCCGGGACCTGAGCCGGCCTCGGTTGAGCCTCAACACGTCATGGGGCCTGTGTCGGAAATGCAACGGATGGAGGCGCCGAAATGAAAACAGCCCCAAGAGCGTCCGCTCACGCGTTTATGCGCCACGCTCTGTTCATCGCGCTGCTCGGCTTTGCGTCCTTCTCCCTGTTTGGCTGCAATTACTCCGAGATGCGGGACGACGAGGCAGTGCAGGCCTACAACGAGGAATTCCCGCAGATGCCCAAAAAGGCCATCCCGGTTGACGGAGGCGTCTGGGTGGAACGTGAAGCAAACCCTATGGAGCTTGTTAACCCGCTTGACGGCACTTCAAAAATCGTTGCCTGGGGGTGGGAAAGGTATCGTTTCTACTGTGTGCAGTGTCACGGCCCAAGGCTGGACGGCAACGGCACGGTTGGACAAAGTTTCGCCCCACTGCCCTCAAACCTTAAGAGTTCTCTTGTGCAGGACAAGAGCGACGGTGAAATTTTTTATGAAATCCGGTTCGGTTTCAACAGGCATCCCGCCCTCTATGCTACCCTTACAAAGGATGAAACCTGGGCCATTGTGCTCTACGTGAGGAGCATGCGAGGCAAGGATGAAGAGTGACTCACCAGGGAAAGGAGATTAGAATGCTCATGTTAATATCTGCGTATAATACTACGAGGCGATCTCTGTGTAGTCGAAGAAGACTGATTACCTTGGTTTTCTTCGCATTCTTTTTGGCAATCTTTTTTCCGATGGAATATGCTCACGCAGCCAGTTCGGGTACTGATTTACGAGGGACTTGGGAGTTTACATTTCCTTGCAGTAATGGAGCATCTTACAGTGGAACGTTGACCATTGACAAAAAACAAAATGCATATAGTTATACTGGGATACTGCGAATTATAAGAGATGGTACCCCTAAGAGTGCAAAGGAAGATGCTGTAATTTCCATTAATGGAAATGATGTGAGCATAAAATGTAATGTGATTTCCAGTACCGGTGGTTCTTGGTCTAATGATGACTTCGATTTAACCTTAGAAGGTAATGTTATGGCAGGTACGTTGAAGTCGACCCATCCAAATTCTACCACCGATACAGGAAATCCAACGTTTAGAAGGGTATCTAAATGAACTCAATAAAGCGATGATCGCCATCACAAAATAGTTTAGCTAAGAATCTAAGGTGACACCTGGGTCACCGCCCCTCTTTTTCCAGTTTTGCCATCAAATGCTCGATCTGCAGGCGCAAAGGCGGCAATTCGATCTTGATGACGGCCCAAACGATGCTCAAGTCCACGCCGAAATACTCGTGAATGAGTTTATTGCGCATCCCGGCCATGAATTTCCAGGGCACGGCGGGCGCTTTGGCGCGCAAGTGGTTCGGGATCCGACCGGCAGCCTCGCCGAGCACTTCCAGGCTGCGCACCACTGCGTTGATAGTCTTGCGGTCCTGAGTGAACACTTCAAAGGAAATGTCCCTGGTGAATTCCGCCGACTCGTCGATGGCGGCCAGGATGTCTTCGAGGTAATCGCGATAGTCACGCTTCACAACATAGTCACCTCGCTCAGAATGCGACGGCCGATATGCGGCTTGAGCGCCGCTCTGGTAACCAGGTCCACTTTCGCACCGAGCCATTCACTCAAACGTTCTTCAAGCTCCAGGAATTTGAAAAACCCTACCGGCCGATTGAATGAGACCAATATGTCGATATCGCTGTGGCTGCTTGTATCACCCCGAACGCATGAGCCGAAGATGCCGATTTCCGTGACGCCGTAGTCTGACGCAAGTTGATCACGCCGCTCCCGCAAAATCGCTTCGATTTCTTTGAGACCTGGTGGCTTCATTTCCGATACTCACCCTTCTTGCGTGCTAACCGATATGGGAAAGATAGTTTAAAAGCGGCCTAAAAGCAAACTCTGCGAACCGATACACCCACTATGGACAATCTAGCCGGTCAAGACTTGGAACATGTTCACAGCCGTTTATTTTCCGGAGGAAATCCTGGCCTTCAACTCTTGGATTTCGGCCGCGCTCAGTTCGCGGCCCTCGACGCCAATGACCTTTGCAGAAGGCGGGACATCCAGTTGGAACAGCGCGGGATCAAGGTCCGAATGGGAAGCAAAGGAGTCGATTGCGACCTCGTTGGAGTTTCCCACAATGTCCTGGCTTTGTATGCGGCAAATCCGGTAGCTCAGGAGGTCTATCCACAGATAAAGGAGTGTGACGCTCGGGTCCTCCTGCCTTGGGACCAGCTTGAGAACGGCCAGATTCTGGGTTGACTCGATGGGGTCGAGGGTCACGTTAAAGTAGGCCTTAAGTCCAAGCGCCCCCTCAAAAAAGGTGCGGGCCAGAGGGGAGGCGAAAAGCTTGTCCGCGTCGAACATGGTGATCTGGTTTTCAGCACGCACATAAAGCCAGGCGAACCGGTTGTTGGCAACGAAGACCTGTTCCTCGGGCTTGTCGTATTCCCAGCGCATCTGCCGCGGCTTTGCATAGTAGAGCCTGCCCTGGGCCTCGGCAGCGCTCAGGGTCCCCGCTGCCGCCGATTTGGTCTTCTGATGGAAAATTGCCGTGAAGGCATGGATGTTCTTATAATTTGCTTCCGTTTTTGCGAGGATTTCCCCGAGCATCCGGGGGGGACCGGCGGCTGAAACAGTACCGGCGCAGAGCAAAAAGAGAAGCAAGACGGGAAGGCATGAAAATGCAGTCCGGCAAAGGCCTGTTTTCACAGCCGCACGATTTGTAATATTCGTCATAGGGTTCCTTGGTTTTATAGGCCGCGGGTCACGGCGCCCGCAGACTTTCGATATCCGGAAACGCCGGATTAACACTGGCAGTTTCCGATTCGGAAACTACAACAGCCGCCTGCCGAGGACCTCCCTTGGCTTTATTCCGTCCGAAGGCGACACTATCCCCTGTTGTTCCATTACTTCTATCATACGGGCGGCGCGATTGTAACCCACCCGCAGTCTTCTTTGCAGCATGGATATCGAGGCCTGCCTGGTTTCCAGAACGATCTGGACCGCATCCTCGTATTTTTCGTCCAGTTCCTCCTGTGCGATCTCCCCGGCCGCCGCTTCCTCACGCAGATCGACCTTTCCCCTGAGTGGGTCATCTAACAGCCTCTGCGCCCTCCAGTGCTCGGTGATTCTCACGATCTCACCATCGGAGACAAAGGCCCCGTGTATGCGCTGGAGCTTCGCGGTGCCGGGCGGCTGGAACAGCATATCGCCTGAACCCAGCAAAGATTCGGCGCCCGAACCGTCCAGAATGGTCCTTGAATCGATTTTCGATGAGACCTGGAAGGAAATCCGGGTGGAGATGTTGGCTTTGATTATCCCGGTCAGAACGTCCACCGAGGGCCTCTGGGTGGCCAGGATGAGATGGATGCCCGCTGCGCGCGCCATCTGCGCCAGGCGAGTGATAGACTCTTCAACTTCACGGGAGGCAACCATCATCAAGTCGGCAAGCTCGTCAATTATTATTACCACGTAAGGGAGCCTGTAGTGCTCAAGACCTGCATCGGAAAGCTCGCCGGTTTCCAATTCCTTTTCCGCCTCTTTTCCCTTTTGTGGTTTTTCGCCGGCGAGCTTCCGGTTATAGGCTTCGATGTTGCGAACATTCTTGTCGGCCAGCATCTTGTAGCGAAGCTCCATCTCCTCGACTGCCCACCGCAGGGCCCTTGTGGCCATTTTGGCGTCGTTTACCACGGGGTGGATCAAATGGGGTATGCCTTCGAAGCTGTTGAGCTCGATCCTTTTGGGGTCGATCAGAAGGAGCCGCAGTTCTTCAGGTGTATTTCTGAAAAGCAGGCTGAGCAAAATCGTATTGATGCACACGCTTTTACCGGTCCCTGTGGCCCCGGCTATGAGAAGATGAGGCATTCTGCCCAGATTGGTCACAAACGGCTGGCCGGTAATGTCTTTTCCCAGGGCGATCGTGAGCGGGACGACGGCCAGAGAGAATATCTCCGATTCGAGCACAACCTTAAGAGACACCAGTTCTCTTTTGAGATTGGGTATTTCGATTCCCACGGCCGCCTTGCCCGGAATGGCGGCGACCACGCGCACGCTGATGGCTTTGAGGGCCATCGACAGGTCATCGGCAAGGCCGGCGATACGGCTGATCTTGATCCCGGGCGCCGGAGCATATTCGTACATTGTAATTACGGGCCCGGGATTGATACCCACCACTTTTCCCTGGACGCCGAAGTCGGCCAGCTTTTCTTCCAGAACGGCGCCGTTTTGTTCGAGCCGTTTCCAATCGGGTTTGGCGGTGTCTGTTTCATAGGTGTCCAGCATAGCGATATCGGGGAGCCCATATTGGTCCCGATGCACGGCTGAGGACACCGGCGAAATGGACCCGCTGCGGGCCTGCCTTCTTTGGAACAGCTCCGTTTGGACGGTCGGCAAGGGGAGTTTTTGCTTGTTTTTCACTCGGTTCGGAGGCGCATCGAACGATTCGGCCGCCAATCGCCCGCCTTGTGCTGCTTGCCTGTCTTTGCGAAACCAACCTGCGGTCTTGCCCCAGCATGCCGTAATCCGCTGGATCATGGCTTCTAGCGTGAGGGGGGTGGAAAGCAGAAGAGCAATGAGAAACATCCCTATTAGTAGCGTATGCGAACCCAGCGCCGAAAGCCGGTCGTCAAGAAATCCAGCGAGGCCCCTGCCGATTTCTCCGCCGGTTTCGAATTCCTGGCCCAAAAAGACGACCGAGTCGCGATGAAGGGCGCCCAGGGTCATCGTGGTCAAGATGAGAAGAGTGATACCCAAAAGCCGGTACCACAGTCGTTCGATTACTGGTTCCCTGAAAAGACGCCAGCTTGCCCAAAAACCTGCAATTACCAGCCCGTAGGCGCCCAGTCCCAAAAAGGCGATCAGCGGCCAGGCAATGTTGGCCCCGAAGGCGCCTACCCAGTTGCGGGTAAAATCTGTTGAAGAAAAGAGAATAGTGGGGTCTTTTTCGTGGTAGGACAAAAGACTGAAGACGACCAGAAGCGAGATCGTCAAAAGGCATAAAGCCCATATTTCGTGCTTTTTTCGATCCATTGGGGGCCTCTAGAAAGTATTCAGTTTTTAGTTTTCAGGTCTAAATCACCGGCCGGAAGTCAAGAGTTTGGAATCCAGGACCAGCGGCTTGAACCCGAGACTCAAAACTCAAAACTCGAAACTTCCTCAAATCTCCACAACTATAGGGTAAATAACCGGCCTCCTGTCCAGGATTCGGTTAAAAAAGCGCTTGAGTTCGCGGCGTATTTCGTCCTGGAGAAGCACGCAGTCCAGTTGATGGTCCTCCTCCAGTTGCCTGTCGATGGCTTCGAATATTACGCACTTGGCCTCAAATAGGATTTCCGGTTTTGTCTCTTCGTGAATGAAACCTCTGCTGAATATGTCCGGGCCGCTCAGAATTTCGTGAGTCTCCTTGTTTACCACCAACGATGCTATTACAAGCCCGTCTTCAGACAGGTGCCTGCGGTCCCGAAGCACGAGGCCTCCTACGTCGCCAACCCCTTTGCCGTCGACAAAAACCCTGCCGGTCTCAATTTTGTCTTTTGTATACACCGTGTCCCGGCCCAGGCAGATAATGGCGCCGTTTTCTATTAAAAGGCAGTTGGCGGGGGACATACCCAGGGACATCGCCAGTTGCCTGTGCTTCATAAGATGGCGGTATTCACCGTGAATCGGGATGAAATAGCGGGGCTGGACCATATTTATAAGTATCTTGAGCTCTTCCTGATACGCGTGCCCCGAGACATGGATGTCTTTGACCTGCTCGTGTATTACATCGGCCCCGTTCCTGCACAGGTGGTTTATAATGTTGTGAATGGTGCGCTCGTTTCCGGGAATGAACTTGGAGGAGAGGATTATCGTATCCCCTTCCTTTACTTTGAGTTTCTTGTGATCGTTGAAAGCCATCCGGCTAAGGGCGCTCATCGGCTCGCCCTGCGTGCCGGTGGTCAGCATCATCACCTGTGAGTCGGGCATGTACTGAAGATCCTGAATCGATATCTCATCGTCCCTCGTAAAATCGAGATAGCCCAATTCGCGCGCGATCCGAACGTTTGTAACCATCGATTTGCCGTTGAGCAGGACCTTGCGCCCGAACTCGCGTGCAATATGGATAAGCTGCTGTATCCGGTGCAGGTTGCTCGCAAATACGGCGACTACTACCCTTCCCTGCTTTTCCTGGAATACTTCGCGAAGCGTGGCGCCCACTTCCTTTTCGGATACCGTGTAACCCTCGCGCTCCACGTTGGTCGAATCGGAAAAAAGGGCCAGAACCCCCTCTTCGCCATAGGAGCCAAGCCGAGCGATATCAAACCTCTTGCCGTCTACGGGTGTGTTGTCGATCTTGAAGTCGCCAGAGTGGATGAGAATCCCGACCGGGGTGCGTATGGCAAGCCCAACGCCGTCGGGGATGCTGTGGCAGACCCGGATGAATTCGAAGCTGAACGGCCCTATCTCAATGACCTGGCGGGGGGCGATCTGAATAAGGTCCGCTCTGTCGAGCAAGTTGTGCTCACGGAGTTTTTCCTTGATCAGGGCAAGGGTGAGGGCTGTTCCGTATATAGGGATGGGCAGTTCGCGGACAAGGAAGGGAACCGCTCCTATGTGGTCTTCATGGCCGTGCGTTACGACAAGGCCGGCCACCTTGTCTCTATTTTTGAGAAGATAGCTAAAATCGGGAATCACTATATCGATACCCAGCATCTCTTCTTCGGGAAACATCAAGCCGGCGTCGACAATCACGATGGTATCCTCATACTCGAGCACCATCATGTTGAGGCCTATTTCGCCCAGGCCACCCATGGGGATGACCTTTAAAGCGGGACCAGTCGATTTTTCAGGCATCGCTGCAGATGTTATCCCCGTCATGCTAATCGGCCCTCTTGATTTCGGGCTCAACTTCGGAGGCGCCCCCGGCCTCTTCAAGAGTCAAATTGGCGCGGATCGCCTCCCGGATTTGTTCCAGCAGTAGTTCTCGGTCTACGGAGTCGTCGCCTGTGGCGTGAATCGGTTTGCCTATTGAAAACCTGATTTCCCCCGGATAGATCGTCCGGCTCTTCGGGGGAAAAATGCGATAAGATCCGCTTATGCTGATTGGGACGACGGGCTGCCGCGATTTGGCGGCCAGGACGAGCCAGCCTTTCTTGAAATCTCTGAGTACCCCGTCAGCGCTTCTGGTGCCTTCAGGGAAGATGAATACTGAGGTCCCCTGCCGAATCTGTTCGGCGGCCCTGTTGAGGCTGTTCATCGCCTTCCTGCGGTCACTGCGGTCGATTGAGATATAGCCTGCCCTGTACATCGCGGCCCCAAGGACAGGGATCCTGAAAAGCTCCACTTTTGCGAGCCAGCTAAAATGGAACGGCAACTTCGCAATCGCGGTAAAAATATCGAACCAACCCTGATGATTGCTGACAAATATGTAAGTGCCCCGGTTATTTATATTTTCAAGACCCGTGACTTTAACCTTTACCCCGGCGGTCCAAAGGTTCACGTTGCCCCATAGCTTTTCCGGAAAACGCATCCATGCCTTATTTACAAAAGAGATTATTACAAGTGAAATCCCCAGAATTATGGTAGAAAAAAATAAAGTGATGAAAAATAAAACCGATCGCAATAATCTCATTTCTCACCAACTTGGGGCGAGGCACATCAAAGAATTGGGAACAAATTTCCGGGTTGTTTTCAAACTTTTACTCTAAACTGTTTCCACACGGTAGTCAATCGGAAGCCGGAGGGCGCAAATCAGATACTCGATGTTAGGCGATCAAGGCCAAAACGAGGCGAGGCCAGAAAAAATCCCGTATGATTTTCCTCCTTTTTGATTCATGATATATTGTGTCTGAAATCCTGGTATTTTCGACTCCATATTTTGCTAAGAGGGGAAGGTAAGAAATGGCTAAAGGGACGGTCAATAAGGTAATATTAGTCGGCAGATTGGGGGCTGACCCGGATATCCGATACAGTCCCAATGGGGTGGCAGTTGCAAAATTCAACCTCGCAACAAATGACTATGTCTCTGCCGGAACAGAAGGCAACCGGGAGGAGCGAACGGAATGGCACCGTATCGTTACCTTCGGCAAAACGGCTGAGTTCTGTGGAAATTATCTGGCCAAAGGCCGGCAGGTCTACGTTGAAGGCAGCATTCGAACCAACCAGTGGGACGACCCTCAAGGCCAGAAACGCTATTTTACCGATATTATAGCCAGGGAAATCCAGTTGCTTGGGAGCTCGGAAGGGCAGGGCCAAGGGCAAGGCCAGGGACAAGGGCAGGCACAAGGGCAAAGCCAGGGGACTGCCGGCGGTCAGAACCATATGAGAAACCCCGGTCCCGCCGGGCGCTCCGCAATAGAAGAGCTGCCTGCCAATACTGGGCCTCCGGATGACGATATACCCTTCTAACTTCAGCCTTCGCACTTAACAGGGTGCTGAAAAAGGGTTGTCTGGTGGGAAAAGAGCCTTAAAAAGACGGGTGATTTCGTCATTCCGGCGGAGGCCGGAATCCAGAGCTTTTTTGAACTATTTGATATTTAAAGCAAAACACTGGACCCCGACCTTCGTCGGGGTGACGGCCCCATGGGGTTTTTACTGTAAAGTGGGAATTTCAATCCTTTTTCATCACCCTGTTAAGGGTACGCCTCTGCGCAAGCCCTTATAGTGTGCGTGTGGCCGCAGGTTTGGGTTGCTCAGGGCATTATAAAAACCGGTGTGCCGATCTGGACCACGCTGAACAATTCGTCTATGGCGCCGTTCTGCACTGCTATGCACCCCAGGGTCCAGTCCTTTTGGCAGCCTCCGCCATGGATGAATATCTGTCCGCCCAGGGCCGTATTGGAGGGCGGCAACCTCATTGCGTCATTTGCCTGTTTGATCAAGCAGTAGTCATTATCGGAAATCATGCCGCACGACAGGGCATTTTGCGCATTGCGCGGATTGGGGTAGTTTATTCCAAGGGACTTGTAAAACTGGCTTGAAGAGTTCTTGCTGCACACGAAGTATTCCCCCTCGGGGGTTCTGCCGTCGCCTCTAAAGTATTTGTCCCCTTTCGGATTGAATCCAAGTGCGATGTGAAATTCACGAACGAGCGTTTTATCCTGGATCAGCAATAGCCGGCGGTCCTGTTTTAATACGTAGATCTTTGGTTTGGTGATAAGGGATAAGGGAAAATCAAGGTCTACCGTGCAGTAGGGAAGCTCGCACTCCGGAGGGGCTTCTGTCGGCGGCGCCTTGGTCTCTGTCAGGGGCCGTGGAGTTATGTGTGATTGGAAAAGCGAACATGAGCATAGGGCTGCGCCAACAAGTGTCCCGCAAAACAAATAAAGCCCGATACGCCAAGGAATTCGCCTGCTGACTTCCATTTTCTAGCTCCCTCCCATTGTGGCTTTGTTGCTGTTTCCAGGAAACTGTTTCGGCGTTTCATTCGCGGATTTCTGCCGATTATCCTGTTTGCCCTTTTCTTTTACCGGCGGGGCCGTTTGCGGATTGAGTTTGTCCAAACGAGCGGTCTTGATGTCGCGGCCCAAATCCTTCAAAGATTCCGTAATCAGGACCGCAGTCCCTACGTTGGTCCAGTTGTATAGATTTTCGGCGGGGAATATCGGAACGTTTATGCAGCCGTGCGAGCAATTTGGGCCGGTCACGTCCCCGGTGTGAATCCAAACACGGTCGTAGATATGCAGGGCGTTAGGCATGAAAGCGGGATAGCCGTAAGCGTTCGGGTAGGTGGACATGTGAGTGGGATCTTTTACCTGTACACTGTATAGTCCCTTTTTCGTCCAGGTATTCATCTTTCCTATGCACACATAAGTATCCTCAACCAGTTTGCCGTTCTGATACCATCCAAGAAAGTGGATATTTTTTACCAGCAGGATCAACTTGGGTAAATTGCCCGCGCTTGCAATGTTTGCGGGAAGAGGCGACCAGTCCTTGTAGGAAGAGAAATTCTTCGGCACAGTCAGGGGACGCTTTCGCTTCATATCCGCGCGTATATATTCCCTATCCTTGCTGTTCAGGCGGCAAAGAATTTCAATGCAGCGGTAAAATTCCAGGTCAGGGTCCTTCTGCTGCAGCTTTCGCACTTCCTTATCGGTTATAGCGCGGCGTACGGTGGACAAGTCCTTACCCGCCGGCTTCACGGGCGCGTTCGGGGAAAAATGCGCCTTCGGAGCCGGTTCGGCGACAGGCGCGGCCGTTGCCTCATCACTTATGGGCGCGAACTGCTCAGTGTTAACAGTTTCTTTTGCGCATCCGCAGATCAACAGGAGTGCAACCAGACTAACCCACGAGCCCGGATTCAATCTTCTGAGCATATCCCCCCCTGGAACTCAGACCTAACCGGCGTCGAATTAAATTTTAGCAGATTCGTTATGAGGAAATCAATTGGTTCGGTTGGGCCGGTCCCATCCCTCAGGGTGAGATAAGTACGTTATCCAAGGCCGATTTGCAAGAGCCATCTGGAAGGATCAAAGAAATTCAGGGACTTGGAGGTGCTCCTCGTGTAATCAGCGGTGGCGCAATAACTCAAGAGAAAATTGCAGTCATTCGAGACCGCGCCGATGTCACATAGGTGAAACTGCTCTGCACCGGATGTAGCTGCGATTTCGATCTGTTGCTGAAGATACTTGAATTGTTCTTACGGGCTTCTTATTGTTAAACGCATGTGATTGTTTCTGGTTGTCGTGCGCAGGAGGATTCAAAAATGAGCAAGCAAGAAATACTTTTCCTTAGAAATATGCTTCTTGAAAGTCGCAGCAGCATACTGGAAAGAGTTCGCAGGCTTGCGGCAGCATGGCAGGAAATGGAAGAGCCGGCCATAGAGTTGGAAGAAGAGGCTCAGAAGGCCACCATTACCAAGCCTTACGACAAACTCGACGAGAATGGGAAAATCGAAATCGAGCAGATCGATCTGGCGCTGATCAAGATGTCGCTTGGCGATTATGGGTCTTGTGAGTCATGTGGGGACGATATAGCGCCGAGAAGGTTGCAGGCGATACCTTGGGCGCGACTTTGCGTGGAGTGCGCCCGCGACTATGAAAAGCAACATAGGAGCCTGCCGCAGATGTATGAAGCGGCCGCTTCCGGAAGGGTCCCCGATGAATACCAGGGTTTGGCCAATGAACAGGTAGTCCATCTGATCTATGAGCGCCTGCAAACCGATGAGAGAATCGACACCGAAGAACTCAGAATTTTCTTCAGGAAGGGAGTTGTTTTTCTGGAAGGCACGATTGAAAGTGAGGCCGAACACGATCTAATCGTCCAGACACTTGCCGATTCGATGGGGTTTTCATCTATTGTAGATCAAATCGAGATCAATGAGCTGGGTATTGAGCCCGATGGACTCTCGGGAGATATTCCGGGATTGGATAGAGGTGACAGTGGCCTGTTTTATGATCGAGACATTCACGAAGAGACTTTTGAAACAAAAGGGCATTCCCTTTTAAGACATAGTAAAGATAATTTATCAGTTTAAGCTGATATTTATTAAAATTTCTGTTGACCAGCCCGGAACCGAATCTATTTTTTCTTTTTCGTCTTCACACCCTGAACCCTCTTGGCTGAAGGGTCCGGCGGCTGGTCCGGAACCGCTGGTCTCGGACTGGTCCCAGCGGGGAAGGTCAGCCGGAAAGTGGTCCCTTCTCCCGGAATGGAATCCAGTTCCATATGAGCACCATGTTTTTCGATTATCTGCCTTGATATACTGAGGCCCATTCCTGTCCCCTCAGGTTTTCGCGTAAAGAAAGGGTCGAAGATGCGGCCTTTGTCTTCATCCAGGATACCGATCCCCGAATCGTGAATCTCAAAGATTTGCCCCTGCTCCTTGTCCAAAGAAGTGCTTATCCTCAATTTTCCGCCCCCCGGCATCGCCTCGACGGAATTGATTATCAGGTTCATCAATACCTGGCAGATCTGATTGAAATCCATGACCGTGGGGGGCAGGTCCGGCTGCAGATCGACTGAAACTTCAGCATGGGCCTTTATGAGGTACATCTTCGACATGTCCAGGCAGTGGCGCACGACTTCATTCAGGCTGCCGGGCACGAACTGAGGATCGCGAGGCCGCGCGAAATGGAGCACCTGCTGAATGATACGGTCCGTCTTGCGTATCTGCTCGAATACGTCTTCTAACATCTCCTGTTGGGCGGGTAGTAATTCCAGTTCGCGCCGAAGCAGCTGGGTATTGAAGTTTATGGTAGCCAGCGGGTTTCGAATTTCGTGAGCGATTCCAGCGGCCAGCGTCCCCAGGGCCTTGAGCCGCTCAGACTGCTGAAGGCGTTGTTCGAGTTTCCTGGCTTCAGTGGCGTCCTTCTCATAATAGACCACCCGCTCAAGGTCTCCGGCTATGTTGAACACAGGAAACGCGTGAAAGTGGTAGTGGCCTCCCCAGCGCGGGTGGGGGCCCTCCCCGCGAACGGGCTGAGCACCCCACAGGCATGCCCAAATGGGACACTCGATAGGGGGCTGCTCGGTCCCGTAGATTACCAGAGGGTATTTTTGCCCGACCAGGTTCGGCCCGTAAACCATCTCGCTGGTGCGGTTCACTCGATCAATCCGCATCCTGTTATCAATCAGGAAAATGGCGTCCTGAATGGCGTCGAAGCTGATCTCCAGTTCGCACTTCGCACGTTCTACCGAGTCGAACAGCATCGCATTCTGTATGGAAACGCCCAGCTGATTTCCGATGGCCCTTAGAAGTTCGCTTTGCCCTGCCCCTACCTTATATATTCCGTCATTGGTGACGTAAAGCAGCCCTACGACATCTTTTTGTGACATAAGAGCGATACTGATGATTTCATCGGCTCCCTCTTCTTTAATGCGTGCGCGCAGGTTGGCGAAAGTAAGCTTTGAGATTGGAAACCACCTGATCGGGTCTTTATCTTTGTATCTGGCCATCATTGCTGAGGGCATGGTCAGGTACTGGATAGAGTTGATCAAGGTAAGCGAGAATCCATGATGGGCCGCAAGCTCGAGCAGCCACTTTTCACCCGATGATTCTCTGACGAGGTACAGGGCCCCCATCTTGAACTTAAGGGTCCCGAGAATATTGGAAAGCGCGAGCTTTAGAACATCCTGAAGATGCGGTGAGCTGTAGAGAGCAGAAAAGATATCGTAGAGTATCTGAAGCTCCAAATGCCTGGTCAAATTTTCATGGCCGCGCTTTACGGACTTAGCGCCAATCGTCTTTGACTTATTTGGCTTCATTTTCAATATCGGTTCTGCCCTATGATTTGTGACAATGCGGGATCATGGCATGGTCGAACGCCTGTTCATTGCTTCCCATTGAGCATGAATCACCCGAGCGACTCGTATGGACGCGGCATCGACCATTTTCCCATCCAGGGCGAGCGATCCCATCCCAGCCGCCCGAGCCTGTTCATAGGCTTCAAGGATCCTTGCGGAACGTTGGAAGTCTTCCTCAGAAGGAGAATAGACTTCATTTACAATTGCAACCTGATCCGGGTGGATCACCCATTTCCCGTCGTACCCCAGGGCTGCGCTCATAAGGCATGAACTCCTCAGACCTTCGGGGTCTTTGTAGTCCCCATAGGGGGCGTCGATAGCTGCAAGACCCGCCGCCTTCGCCGCCATTGCCATATGGCTCAATGGAAAATGGAACCTGTGACCAGGGTAGAAATCTTCCTGGTCACCGTGGCCGCTGACACCCTTACTCAGCATGGTCAGGGAGGCGCTGTAATCAGCAACCCCAAATACCAGAGTCTCAACCCGCGGCGAGCTCAATGCGATTTCCCCGGCCCTGAGCATTCCTGATGCCGTTTCTATTGAAGGCTCAAGCCCAATGGGCCTTTTAAACCCCATCCGAAGCTCTATCTGGGTCAGAAGATAGTCGATCGCTTTTATTTCCGCCGGGTCATCGACCTTTGGGACAACGATCGTATCGACATATTCGCCCGCTTGCTCAACTACATCAATTATATCACGGTAGGCAAAGGGCGTATCCATCGCATTGATGCGAAGCGACCTGAGCCTTCCTCCCCAATCCTGTTCCCGCAATGTGGAGATAGCCCGCTTGCGGGCCTCCTCCTTTTCGTTTACCGGAACGGAATCTTCAAGGTCCAGCATGATAACGTCGGCATCGAGTTTGAAGGCCTTGCTGAGCATCTTTTCGCGGTTTGCGGGAACAGAGATTATGGAGCGGCGAAGCCAAGTTGTGTTTTTCATGTGATCTCCATCAGAGCAGAGCAGGGGAGCCTATCAGCCTCATAATTTGACCACAGCCGTTGAAACCTCAGCGTATCGGGGGTCCGCCTTTTCGCTTTTCTCCTTTATGGCAGCCTGGGCGGCTGCAAGAGTAGCAATCGGGATTCTGTATGGTGAGCAGCTAACATAATTGAGCCCTATTCTGTGGCAGAACTCTACGGAACTGGGATCGCCTCCGTGCTCGCCGCAAATACCGATCTTGATATCAGGCCGGACGGCACGTCCTTTTCTAACCGCGATCTCCATGAGCGCGCCCACCCCCTTCCGATCGAGCCGGGCAAAAGGATCGTGCTCCCATATTTTTTTTGCCACATAGGCCGGAAGAAACTTGCCGGCATCATCACGGCTGATACCGAACACAGTCTGGGTCAGATCGTTGGTCCCGAAAGAGAAAAATTCCGCGTACTCGGCGATTTCGTCGGCGGTAATGGCCCCGCGCGGCACTTCGATCATCGTCCCGATGTGGTATTCGATGTCGACCCCATACTCTTCAATAACCTCGCGGACAACGGCTTCCACCACGTCCCTCTGATTCTTGAACTCACCAACGTCGCCGACCAGAGGAATCATTATATCAGGACGCACGTCCATTCCTTCCCTGGCAACCTCACAGGCGGCTTCCATAATCGCCCTGGCCTGCATCCGGGTTATTTCCGGCCAGGTAATTCCAAGGCGGCATCCTCGGTGGCCAAGCATCGGGTTAGCCTCATGCAGGCTGACCACCTTGGCGTAAAGCTGCTCAAAAGGGATACCCATCTTGGTTGCAAGCTTCTGTATGTCCTTTTCATCGGTGGGCAGAAATTCGTGAAGGGGAGGGTCAAGTGTTCGAATAGTTACGGGTTTTTCTCTCATGACCTTGAACAGGCCCTTGAAATCCTCTTTTTGCATCGGCAGCAGCTTGGCCAAAGCCCGTTCGCGTCCCTGGGAGTCTTCGGCAAGAATCATTTCGCGAACCGCATCTATCCGGTTACCTTCAAAGAACATGTGCTCTGTGCGGGTGAGCCCTATTCCCTCAGCCCCGAAAGCTATGGCTTCCTCGGCCTGGTTAGGTTGATCGGCATTGGTCCAGATCTCAAGGCGGCGGAACTCGTCCGCCCATCCCAGCATGGCCACGTAATCCTGGTATATCTGAGACCTTTGCGGCGCGAGACTCTTGTCTATGATAACCCGGAGCACTTCGGACGGCCGTGTGGGAATCTGGCCGGCAAAAACTTCTCCCACTGAACCGTCGAGCGACAGGTACTGGCCCTCCCTGATTACACGGTCACCAATAGTCATCCTGCGGTTACGGTAATCGATTTCGAGCTCCGAGCAGCCGACCACACAGACTTTTCCCATCTGGCGGGCGACAAGGGCCGCATGTGAGGTCATTCCGCCACGCACAGTCAAAATTCCGCGGGAGGCGTGCATACCGCGAATATCATCAGGGGAGGTCTCCAGGCGCACGAGTATAACTATCTCGCCCCTCATCGCCCATTCCTCGGCATCGTGAGCATTAAACACCACCCGGCCTGTTGCCGCTCCCGGACCCGCATTGAGACCCCTGGTCAACAAATTGCCATCTTTGATGGCATCGTTTTTAGCCTTGGGGTCAAATGTGGGCCGCAAAAGCTGGTCCAATTGATCGGGTTCTATGCGCATCAGTGCTTCCTGCTTACTTATAATGCCTTGCCGGGCCATATCCACGGCAACCTTAAAAGAGGCGAAACCAGTCCGCTTGGCGCTGCGGGTCTGCAACATCCAGAGCTTGCTGCTTTCGATAGTGAACTCGATGTCCTGCATATCCCGGTAATGGCGATCCAGCTTGGTGCGGATGCCCTCGAGTTCGGCATATATCTCGGGCATAGTTTCTTCCAAAGACAGATCAGAGCTATCGCCTTTCTGGCGCTTGTTAATTGGCAGCGGGGTCCTTGTGCCGGCAACGACATCCTCGCCCTGGGCATTGATCAAATACTCGCCATAAAGCACATTCTCCCCTGTGGCCGGATTGCGCGTGAAGGCCACGCCCGTGCCGCAATCATCACCCAGGTTCCCGAATACCATGGATTGCACGTTTACGGCCGTGCCCATGGAATCCGAAATGTTGTTGAGTTCGCGATAGGCAATCGCCCGGGGATTCTGCCATGATCCGAATACCGCCGTGATGGCCCCCCAAAGCTGATCCCAGGGATCAAGGCGAAATTCCACCTTTTTTCGATCGCGAATCAACCCTTTGTAGCGTTGGATCAATTCCTTGAGGTCCGAGGCGGCAAGCTGATTGTCGAACTCAACGCCGCGTTTCTTTCTCATTTCCTCGATCAACATATCAAAGGGATCTCGCTCATCTTTTGCTTGGGGCTTCAAACCGAGCACCACGTCCCCATACATCTCTACTAGGCGCCGATAGCAGTCATATGCGAACCGTTCGTCCCCCGCCTGCTTGATCAGACCCGCCACTGTATGATCATTGAGACCGAGGTTGAGGATCGTGTCCATCATTCCAGGCATGCTAAGGGCTGCGCCGGAACGCACCGAAACGAGCAGGGGATTCTCCGGATCGCCGAATTTGCGCCCCATAAGCTCCTCGAGCCTGCGCAGGGCCTCTTCGACCTGGTCTTTTAATTCGGCTGGATACTCAAAGCCATTTTCATAATAATATGTGCAAACCTCGGTAGTGATTGTAAAACCGGGAGGCACGGGGATGCCCATTTGGGCCATCTCGGCAATGTTGGCGCCCTTTCCGCCCAGCAGGGCCTTCATTGAGGCGTCGCCATCGGCTTTTCCGTTTTCAAAAAAATAGACATACTTTGGCATATGCGTACCCCTGATTTAAACTTTCCGCTGGAAAGGTGAAATGGCAGCAGCACTTCGGTAGGATGGACATCGTGAGAACGAATAAAGCCCGCCCTCACCGCTCTGCGCAGTCAGGGCGGGCCTTTTGTAGTAGCAGCAGATTTCAGATTTCAAGCCATGAATCCGAATAGAGTGTTTGGCCCAGGATTACTTTGGCCGTCTTTACGTATTTGCGTTCCTCGGCTGAAATGGCGTTCAGGTCGATGGGTTGTCCATCCTCGACCTTTTGTACGAGAGCCTCGAGCTCCGGACGTTTACCTCGGGCAATTTCGTGGAGCTTGGTGTCGAAACAGTCCACAATCGCCGAATACAGTCCATGCCGCTTATAAATCATCAGCATTACCTGGTTGAGTATCGGGCGCAGGTGATCGGGCGGCCCGTTGGATACGTTTGAAAGACCGATGGTGCTTCTGCACCCGGGCGCGATATCCTCGAACATTTTCATGAACTCCAGAACGCTCATGATCTGAATCTGCTGCACGTTGACCGGCGTCTGGATAGGATCGACATAGATACGTTCCGGATTTATACCGAATTCGCCCGTGGCCTTGAACACCAGTTCTGCGCAAAGCGCTCCGCGTTCGTTTTCGTCCCTGGGCATTCCTTCGGGTCCCCAGAGCAGACCGACAAATTCGGCGTCATACTGGGCGGCAAGCGGAAGGAGTGCTTCCATTCTCTCGGGGCGGACCATAATGGAATTGATAAGCGGCCGGTTCTTCTTGCATGCTTTGAGGCCGGCTTCTATCGCCTTGACGTTTGAGGTATCCAATGCAATTGGAATATCCACGACTTCTTCGATAACCGGGATGAGCCATGTCATTAGCTCCACGCCCGTTTTCCCCGCCGGGCCGATATTTAGGTCTATATAGTCCATTCCGGCTTTGGCTTGCTCTATTGCAAGCTCCTGAAGCGGTTTGGCCTCTTTCGCCTTCAGAGCGGCCCCATACTTTATGCTCATTATGTTGAGGTTTTCACCTATTAGCTTCATTCCTTCATCTCCCGTCTATGCCTTCAGGCTCTTGAGGTATTTTGGGATCTGGCTGGCTTCCCGTGGACCGACCGCGATGGTCCAGCCCGCGCCGAGTTCTTCCTCCAGCTCACCGCTTATACCGGCCGCATACCCTGGGATGATCAGGTTCTTGTGTTTTACCTTATCCTTGATTCCACACTTGTTGATGAAGGTCCCGACGCTTTCACCCGAAAACTTCCCGGCGGCCCACGCGGTCATGACGGAAAGTCCCTCGGTGTCCTGAACGCAGAGCCACGCAGGCACCCTGCTGGACTCGATTTCACCGGATACGATAAAGTAGGTCAGCGAGAAGTTGCACGTCACCAGAACCGGCGAGTTCTCGTCGGGATTGTTAATAGGATAGATTCCCTGCTCGGCTGTCATCGGCCGTTGCGGGTCGGTGTAGATATTGAGCCGCCCCAGAAGAAGAGGGAAAATCACGTGCGGCTGGAGGTCGCTCATAACTATTAGCGCCCCGTATTTGGCCACGAAAGTGGCTGCCACGAGGGCTTCGTCCATTATCCCGTCACCTATTTCATTGGCCATGATGATCGTTGGGAACCCGAGCGGCCGGAACCTGTCCTTGAGAGCTGCGCGGCGAATCAGGATCTGTTCTTCGAAAGCTTTCTTGAGGTCCCGCGTCCCGGTGTCGATCACGATGTCCTTAAGCCCCATAGCGGACAGCTTTTCGCTAAGTGCGATAACGCTCTCCAACGTGCCGTCTCCCTTAACCGCCAGCGGGCACCCGGCAGCCTTGGCGAGATTTCCAAGCGCATCGGCGTTGTCCGGCGTTGCCGCATAAAGCAGCGGCTTCTTTTCTTTGAATGAATCAGCGGCCGCAGTAAGGACATCAACCGAATCGGACATGAAAATCATTGCCGCCCCGACTTCATCAGAAATCTTCTTGGCCAAGGCGCAAAACTTTGCTGCGTCACCGCTGGTGTCCTTTATCGCAAACATCTCAGCACGAAGTTTAAGTCCGACGCGGTCATATTGCGATTTTTTGAAACGGTCGATCTTTCCGGCAACCGAAGCCGCATCTTCATCAGTTGAAACCAGAACGGCAAAGCCCGGCGGATTGACAAAGGTTTTCTCATGTCTGAAAAGCACTGTTTCGCCGCCGACTTTTACAGCGTATTCGCCCGACCCGATTGTAAGAGGCCGAATGGGAGGCGCCGATTCGGAAGCGAGTTTTTCCTTGGCCTCTTCCGACACGTAGGGACACTTTTCCAGTTCGGCCTTGCCAGAGGCAAGGTTCATCGCAAAAGCCAAGCAGGTTGGAACCCCACATTCTCCACAATTGGTCTTGGGCAGCAACTTAAAGATTTGAATCCCGGTAAGGCCCATGTCGTTTTCTCTCCTGGTAAGAATCTAATTGCTCATATGAAACCGGGCGCAGACCCGTAATTTCTGCGCCCGGGTCCTCTATCAGCCAAGGATGCTTTCCATTGTCAAAGCGGGATGTCCCACCTTTTCCAGGAATGCATAAATCTCGTCTTCGGTAGTGCCGTTTTCTTCTGTTGCGATCATATCGATGAAATTCGGAATACCCATTTCCTGGCCGCGCTTGAGAAGCCTATCCCGGATTTCCTCCTTGAACATCTTTGGCAGCCACACAACCCGCGCGAGGCCACCGTCACCCAAAATGAACTTGCGCTGAGTCACATTATACTTGCTGTGACCCACAAACCCCGGCGTAACGTTTCCGCCGCCGATCGTACCGGCAAGCGTGGTGAATTTCATGCCGCTGGGGGTCATGCCCGCATAGTCGCGGTTTACGGTCATGATTCCGTTGCACATCGGCAGGATCGCCGCGATGCACTCGCAACACCCGCAGGTTGTCATCGGGTCGTAGACCAGGCTGTAGAAATTGTAGCTGGAAATCGACTGCCTGGATGCCTTATAGACGAAGTCGTTTACGCCCTTCCAGTTGCCCAGCTTTGGATCCAGAGTGTCACCCTTCTGAATGGGCTGGTTGGGCCCCGTCGGATTGATTTCAAAAGACGCCTTGCAGTCGAGCCAGTTGTAGGCGCCGCAAAGGCCCGTGCGCTCGGGGCTGATCACACAGACATGTGTCGGGGCGAAAGACTGGCAGAGCGTGCAGGAGTAGTATGTTTCAGTACCTTCGTCCGTCATGCCCTCGATGCGCTCGTCGCGTGTTCTGTACGCAGCCTGCGCGACAGGCAGGAGTTCTTTGACCTTGGCCTCGTCTGTATAGATCTTGACCTGGCATTTGTCAAAAATAGCGCCGAAATCCTGGTGGAATTTAGCGTGCAGGATTTTCCCTATGTGTTCGAAGGTAAATCCTTTTTCGACCGCCTGTTTTGAAATTCTGTACCAGGCTATATCACGCTGGCCGATATGCATAACGCCCTGGGCGTAGTTTACCAGGTGGTGAATCTGGCGCTCGAGGATCGGCTCATAGTCTTCCTGCATCTTGCGGCCGGCAACTTCGGCCATTACCGCCATGGGCAAACGCGAACCTGCGGGCACGTCCTTGATATCCGGGCCGATAACTTCCACCCTGCCGTCCTCAACCGACTCCATGGCGGCAATCCGGACCAGTTCACAGCAGGCTGTTTTTCCGCCGCCGCATTCGAGGTAGACGTCGTCCTTGCGCACGCGCTCGCCCTCGAAAGCCGGACCGTATGAAACAGGGACCGGTACTTCTGTAATGGTCACCTTGAGTCCGCGGACTTCGATCGATTTTGCCGTCATCTGTTCGTAGGGGATGCTGGAGACAACATGTTCGTAGGTGCACACACCGGTGGGCAGTATCTCGGGAATGTCGGTGTCTGCGATTGTCGGGAACCCCCAGTTGATCGCCCCGGCTGCGTTGGCGGCCCACTCGGCGTTTACTTCGCCAAAAGCGTTCACAAACGCGAAAATACGGTCTTTGTTGTATTTCAAAACCGTCTTGAAATCTCCGGGCTTGACCCCGCCAAAGGCCATGGCGGCACGGTTTGCGAAACCGAGCGCGAAGACTGCTGCCGAGATATCGGGACCGAACGGCACGAGCCGCGTATTCCACCCGATTTCAACGCCTGCCTCGATGAGCTGCTCGGAAAACGTGGTGCCCGTCTGATTGGCGCACATGAAGACATAGAGGTTTTTCTTCTGATAGTCTTCCGCGATCATTTTGGCTATTTCCGGATTGGGGGCCGCGCCCACGATTGCAGCAAAACCCGGGGCGCTGCCGTCAACGAATTCGATACCCCTTTTTCTCATGACGGTATCGTCGGCGGCGCCAAGCCAGATCTTTCCACCTTCCAGATCGCATTCTTCGCTCTGATGATAAAAATCGGGATCGTCTACATACCGGATCGCCTCGACCACTTCTTCAGCCAGAATGGCGGCCATGCCCGAATCGAGCGTTCCTCCCAGGTAAGGAAGGTTAATGTTGTGCTGGCCTTTGATGTGCGCGGGCAGAAGCTCACGGCACATTTTGATTACCGGCTCGGCGTCGGCCAGTTTTTCGATTTTGATGCCGAGGATCGAGTAAATGATGGGAAGATAGTAGGCCGTATTCGGAAATCCGATCGGCTGGTTCGGCCCATACTTATCCATGGCCTGTTTGAATTTGCCTTCAGCCTTGGAAACTATATTGTAAGCTCCCTGGATCGCTGCAAAAGCGACTAACCTGGACATAACTGAACTCCTTTTTCTGTTTTTCCTTGCAACGCAACCGGCTTCAAGCCGGAATTAAGATACGATTGACTTCACAGCACCGGCGCCGGCTTAACCTTCCGAGGCTCTGCGGTCTTCCATGCTGAAGAGTTTTCGTTCGCGTTGTTCGGAAAGGCCGAGCGCGGCCCTCTTCTTGTCGATATGATCAATCATCATATGGGCCATCTCGTAAGGATCGTTGGAGAATCCCCACTTACCGAAGCCCTGTTCCTCGAGGCCGTTGAAAAGCAGGTCGTGGAACTTTGTGCCCTCAACCGTCGGGAAGGTTACCCCGAAAATTGTGTAGACGCCCGAAGCCACAAAGTACTGCCCGATGCAGATAGCTTTTTCGCTCATATACTCGGGGGCAGCGCCCGCTACCGGCAGGTCGGACAGCTTGTCTCCGAGTCCGCCCATCCGGACCATCTCGGCGCAGGCAATGAGTATGCGGCTGTTGTCGACGCAGGACCCCAGGCTTAATACAGGGGGAATCCCGACGGTTTCGCATACTTCCTGAAGACCCTCACCGGCAAGCACCGCCGCGTCGGGTTTCATGAGGCCGGCCTTGGCGAGCGCGATCTGCGAGCATCCGGTCTGGACCACCAGAACGTTGTTCTTGATAAGTTCCTTAACCAGTTCCACATGCAGGTAGTCCTGCTTGACGCGCGGGTTGGTGCATCCGACAACGCCCGCTACGCCTCGAATCCGGCCGTTGATGATGTTGTCGTTCAAAGGCACATAAGACCCTCGGAACTTTCCGCCGAGCATGTAGTTAACGTATTCATGGGAGAAGCCGTGTACGCCCCAGTCCTGCCGCTGCGGAATGACGATCTTCACGGTCCGGCCGGCGAAACGCTCGATAGCCAGTCCGATGATCTGGTTGGGCGCATCCAATGGGTCGTGTTCATCGAACTGGATGTGGGTTGCGCCTTCGATCCTGGCCCTGGGGTTGGTCGTATAAACTTTCGTCCCGTAGCATTCGGCGATCTTTGGCAGGGCTTGCATGATGCACTGGACGTCCACGCCCAGTGCGTCGACTGCGCCTGTCGCGATAATCGGCTCAGCGGAAACGAAATTTCCGGCATGGGGAATACCGTGGCGTCCAAGCACTTCCGCACCCGAGCAGCACATGCCGAGCAGGTTGAGCCCTTTTGCTCCGGCGGCCTTAGCCTTTTCCAGATTGGCAGGGTCAGCGGCAGCGGCGATCATGCCCTCGAAAAGAAGTGGCTCATGGCCGTGAATAACAATGTTTACCTGGTCTTCCTTCAGAAACCCCATATTCACACCGGCCACCCTGGGCGAGGGAGTGCCGAACAGGATATCCGAGATCTCGGTTGCAACCATCGAACCGCCCCACCCATCGGCGAGGGCCGTGCGGGAGCACTGCTTTACGATGTTGTTATAGTCCTGGTCAACACCCATATGGGTGCGGTGCATCAGCTCCATTATTTCGCGCATCGCGCCTCGTGGAACGATCCCGGCTTTGCGCCACACCTCAAGGGTCTTCGGGGGAACGCGCTTTGCGAAGGGAATTTCGCCCTCGACCTGCGTATATGTACGTTCCAGCTCGTTATAGAGGTCCATGGCTATGTCCTTGACCGGCCTGCCCTCCGTCGCGATCCCGATGCTCTCTGCCACATTTTTGAGCTTCGTTTCGTCCTGAATCTTGAAATGAGAAACTCTCCCGTTCACCACTTCCCGGAAAACATCCAGCATGCCCATGCCGTGGTCGGTATGAGCGGCCCCGCCGGCGGCCACATTGCGTGCGAAGTTGCGGGCGGCGATGGTATCGATGGTAGCCCCACAAACTCCGACCTTGGCATAAGGGTCCCTGGAGTTAAGGCGGCAGGGCCCCATGAAGCAATGCTTGCAGCAGGCCGACTCGGCGCCGATGGGACAGGGCTTCATTTCCGCGGCGCGGTTGAACATCGATTCGTTCCCGTCAGCCTCCAGTTTTTTGAGCATCTGCAGAGTGCTCGGGCAACTGGTCATCTCTCGAAAGTCTATTTTTTTCGCCTTCTTTTCTTCCACAATTGCAACTGGTTTCTTCTCATCAGACATGTAGCACCTCTTTCCCCCTTCCTGGGGAGGTTATTTCACCAATAAATCACTTGCGCAGCCGATTTTCCGCAAGATTACATCATCTTGGCTATATAGTTTCTCACCAGCTTTACCGCTTCAGGGTGGCGCATCACCACCACGTCAGCCCCGGCGATTAAAAGATTAACGGCTGTAATTGCTTCCATCAAAACACCGCGTTTGGATGCATCTCCAAGCTCCGGAGCTTCTTCGGCACTAAGGTTGGACTCCTTGCACTTCCACGTCTCGTTGGCCACATTGGCGATAATTGGCTGCTGGAGTTTATCGTCTTCCTGGGTGAGTGCAGCCTGCTCGATGCGCTCGATGACCGAGTAGGTGTATTCCAGTCCGTATCCAAGGCCGCCCGTCGTCGGGTCGATTACCATGTCGTCCGAACTTACACCAAGGTTTCCGAGCAGGATGTTGAGCTGCTTGGCCAGGTTTACGTCAATGGGGGTTGAAGCGACAGTCACCTGTTTGTAGCCCAGGCATGCAGCCCCAATCTGCTTGTAGTCACCTTCTTCCACCGGACATAATGCGATTCTGCGGCCCGAGCAGCTTTCGGCAACGTGCCTCATCACCTCGATGTCCTTGTCGTGATTGGCTACACCCCACACGATTACGGGCACGTCAACGGCGTCCACCACCTTTTTAACCGTTGCGGCTACCTCGGCGGCCGGCCGGTTGTCACCGTTCGGATCGGCGCTTTTCGTCTGGACCACGATCATCTCGGCCCCGTAGTCCTCTATGCACTTGCGCGCCCAGGCCGCCGGATCGCCAAGCACGCCGCTAAAGGGCGCCTTGGCCGCCTCGGACCAGTCCTCGGTCGGATCTTTGTCCCAGACCTCCATTGCGATCCTGGGAGCATTCGGGATGGATCCCTCGAATGAATGGAAGGAATAGACCCCTTTCCCTCCAACCGTAATTGCTTTGTCTCCGCTTCCAAGGGTTACCTCCCTGATCTTTCCCGAATACACCTGCTTTGATGGTTGAAATGTCAAGGTCAGCCTCCTGCTTGATAGTCGAGTTCACGTTAATCCGCGAGCTGATTAAGGCCCCTGAGCGCTGCCTTAACCCCAGTCAGCGGAACACATATCCGAAAAGACTTTACCTGTTTTGAGCCAAAACCTTGGGATTCTTTCCTGCCGGGCCGAAAATGATTTCCTTCGGGTGCGCGTGAAAAGCTCTCATGGTTAATGCCCGGTTCCACAAGGATGCATCCGACGAATTCAACACGAGGAAATGCCCGATTGAATGGAACCGGGCGTCTTGATCTGTGTGAGGGGCGCGAAAATAAGCGCAAATAAGAGCTGGCAACGTCCTTCATTCCGTTCTTGGGCGGTGGAACCAATGCTTAATAAATAGATTACTATAGAAAGTCAACCATTTTCCTGCGGCAGGGGACGCCGAATTCTACACCATCTGAAACATGGGTTCACAAAATCAAGGTTCGACGAAATTTACTTGTTTTCCTCTCCTGTTTTCTATATGCAGTCATCCTGTCATAAGTTTCGGCGGACTTTAGAAAAAAACGGCCCTTGGACTTGCTTGATGGGATTGAAGAAGTGAGCTTTTTTGGCGCGGGATCAAATTCGAAAATTCGAATCATTCACACGCGGCTGTTCGCCATGTTAGTCTTTTTGCTGCTGATGGTAAGCGGCAACAGAACTGACAACGCTCTTCGGCAGAGCCTCATTGATTTCGCGGGCCTTGCCTGCGTCATAGTCTGCGCTTTTGGCAGGGTCTGGAGTTCTATCTTCATTTCCGGCCATAAGACAAGCACCCTGGTGGAATTGGGACCTTACTCGGTAACACGGAACCCGCTCTACCTTTTCAGCCTGATCGGCGTCGCCGGGATCGGGCTAGCTTCCGGAAGCCTTCTGATTGTCGCTTTGTTCACGCTCTCATTCGGGCTTTATTTCCCTTTCGTAATCCGTGGGGAGGAAGCGGGTATGAAGGCGCTGCACGGCCGGCAATTTCAATCATACATGGAACGGGTGCCCAGATTTTTACCCAATATGTCGCTTTACTCGGAACCCGACACTTGCATGATCAAAACGAAGCAGCTAAGAAAAGCGCTCTTGGACGCCAGTTATTTCATATGGATTTATGGAGCGGTGCAACTGATACAAAAACTGCATGAAGCCCGCATACTTCCGGCATTGTTCAGGATCCCGTAAAATATCCTCGACTGAATATTAGATTAACAGGATGCCGGCTGGAGGTGACATCGACCCCTCACCTCTTAGGAGCCAATCGTCACTTCACCCAGAGTTTTCTCGAACAACTCAAGGTCGTCTCTGGACCATAGACACAGGATTACCCTTTCCAAATTAGTTTCCTGGTTTTCCAGAAATTCTGAAACGGTTTTGAGCATTATTTGGGCGCACCTGTCCTTGGGGAAGCCGAAAATACCGGTACTGATGGCTGGAAATGCAATGGATTTCATTCCCCTTTCACTTGCGCGCTTGAGACTGTTGAGGGTTGCGTTCCTCAGCTTTTCGTCCTCGTCTCCCTCGCCGTACGACGGGCCAACTGCGTGAATAACGTAGGATGCCTTAAGATTGCCACCGCCGGTAACGACTGCCTCGCCCACCCTGATCGGGCCTATACGGTTGCACTCCTCCTGAATACTCGGCCCCCCTTTGGTCCGGATGGCGCCGGCAACACCGCCCCCTAACTGAAGCCCTGAGTTTGCGGCATTGACGATTGCATCTACCGCCAGTTCCGTAAGATCGCCCTGGACAAGTGTCAGTTTTCTGCTCCGGATTGTTTTTTCCATCTGTTTGCTCCTCTATTCCACAAGCGCGTTCTCATTGGGCCGATAAAGCGTTAAGGCCAGGCCACGGGCTGGATGAAAGCGTGGCGGCCTGTCGCTTAGAGCCTGACGATTTCAATCCCCTTTTTCAGGTATGATTCAAGATGGGAGTCGGTAGTGTACACGGCCGTGACGTTCTCGGCGAGAAAGGCTGCAAGGATGAGCGAGTCGAATGCGGGAATCCCAAGCCTGTGGCTTATGCGAGCAGCTTGGGAAAGCAGCTCTGGTGTGTGTATCCAATGAAGCCGGCAGACTGCCTGGATGCCTTCGAGCAGGACCTCGGCCCCTGATATTGCCCCCTTCAAGGCGAGCCGCTCGATCTCGAAGAGTGTGAGGCAGGAGACGAGCGCCTCCTTCTCGCCCTCTATTAGTTGCTCCCAAAGGGCGACGGCTTGAGGGCCGCCGCGCAGAAGTTCGACGAAAAAACCCGTGTCAAGCCCTATCATCGCGCCTGCCTTCATCCAGGATGGAATCCTCTTGCTCAGATACCCTCGTCTTCCCGGCGAGTTCCAGGACTTTTCTCCCAAGGGCCTTTCTTCTCGAATCGAGAAGGTAGTGACTCAAAGCTTCACTGGCCAGGCGCGAGACCGAGACACCGCGATTGGAAGCCTCCCGCTTCAGGTTCTCATTCAAGCTATCAGGAATGTTGACTGTAATCCTCATAGGTTTGCTCTCCTTTACTGCAACATATCATAATATATGCGCATAAAGAAGGATAGGGAAGAAAAGTAGAGGCCCTGCTACTCGAAGGTTTGCTGATGTTGTCGGCTTTTAAGAATGGTAGGTTTACAAACTGGCGATTTTCCGCTATAGAAGCAATTTAAGGAAATAATTCAAATCCTTAGGCGGACGCAATGGCTTTTACGGTCCAGGATCACTACTTTCTCAAGGCAAAGAAGCAACATTACCTTGCGAGGGCTGTATATAAACTCGAAGAGATCCAGAAGAAATATAAGATATTACGGGCGGGATGCCGGGTCCTTGACCTGGGAGCGGCCCCTGGCTCATGGATTCAACTCGCCAGAGGGGTTGTAGGACAGTCCGGCCTCATAGTGGGGATCGACCTGAAGCCGATCGAACACCCGTTTCCAAACCGCGTAGTGACTTTGCAGGGCGACATCTTTGAGCGTGAATTCGTTGAAGCAGCCCTGCGCGACTATATCCCTTTCGACGTTGTGCTTAGCGATATGGCCCCGGCTACCTCCGGTATAAAGATGGCCGACAGCGCCCGTTCGGCGCTTCTTTTTGAGCGTGCATTCGAAATAGCCCGCTGCGCGCTGAAACCCGGAGGGACTTTTCTGGCCAAGGTATTTCATGGGTCGGAGTTCCACCAGTTGCTCGCTCAACTCAAAAAAGAATTCGGCCAGACCAGGGCAATAAGACCCGAGGCCACTAGAAAACAGAGCAGAGAAATTTATATACTTGCCATGAATCTGAAAAAGACATAGCAGGAGGCTTTCATGTCAGGTCATTCCAAGTGGGCAACCATCAAACACAAAAAAGGGGCGGCCGATGCCAAGCGCGGCAAGGTCTTTACGAAATTGATAAAAGAGTTAATGGTGGCGGCCCGAATGGGAGGTGGAAACCCTGAGGGCAATCCGCGGCTGCGGGCCGCACTTTTGGCCGCAAAGGCCGAGAACATGCCCAAAGATAACATCGACCGGGCCATAAAGAAGGGCACGGGCGAACTTGAGGGCGTGAACTACGAGGAATTTGCGTACGAAGGATACGGACCGGCCGGGGTGGCCGTTCTTGTCGACATCATGACCGACAATCGGAACAGGGCCGCAAGCGAAGTCCGGCACATTTTCAGCAGAAACAGCGGAAACCTTGGAGAGGCAGGCTGCGTCGCCTGGATGTTCAATAAAAAGGGGAGCATCGTTTTCGACAAGAAAGCAATGCCGGAGGAAGAACTCATCGAACTGGCGCTCGAAGCGGGCGCAGAAGATGTGAAAGACCAGGAGGACCAGTTCGAAGTCATTACCTCGCCCGAGGATTTCTTAAACGTTAAGGCGGCTTTCGACGACAGGGAGCTTAAATACGAACTGGCCGAAATCACCATGTCCCCGCAAACCACCGTTCGAATTGAGGATCCCAAAACCGCTCAACAACTCCTGAGGCTCATGGATGCCCTCGAGGACTCCGATGACGTCCAGAATGTTTACGCAAACTTCGATATTCCGGACCAGATCATCGAGTCGCTGGAATAGGAAATGATCCGAACAATTGGGGTAGATCCAGGGTCCCGCTATACCGGATACGGCATCGTGGAGGGAGATGGCTTCCGGCTGAACTATATCCACCACGGGACCGTGAAGCTGCCCGCTGCCCGCCCGCTTTCCGAGCGCCTCAAAATCATCTTCGAAGAAATCAAGGCTTCGATCCGGGAATACGGCCCTGAATTCATGGCGGTCGAAGAGGTCTTTTTCGCAAAAAACGTAAAAAGCGCATTGAGCCTTGGGCAGGCCCGAGGGGCTGTAATCCTGGCCGGAGCAAGCTTGGGGCTCTCTATTCACGAGTATAGCGCACTGAGGATAAAACAGTCCGTAGCCGGATACGGCAGAGCGGCCAAAGAGCAGGTTGCCGGAATGATCCAGCGACTGTTGCGCATTGACGGCGCAATCGAACCCAATGCCGCCGATGCTCTTGCAGTGGCGGTCTGCCATATCAGCACTCATTCCTCGAACCTTAGATGGAAGCTTCCGGGCAGGTCATGATAGGTTTTCTTGAAGGAAAGCTGCGGGCCAAGAGCCCTGAATACGTTATTGTCGATGTCCATGGTGTCGGGTATCATGTCCAGGTCCCACTCAGCACTTTCTACGACTTGCCCGATCTCGGGCAGCCCGTGGGACTCAACATCCATACCTACGTGCGTGAGGACCTCATTCAGCTCTACGGCTTTCGCACGATTGCCGAAAAGGAGATGTTTCTGCTCCTGACCGGCGTAAACGGCGTGGGGCCAAAGCTGGCTGTTGGGATACTTTCGGGCATCAGCCCCGATGAATTGAGACAGGTGATTATACTGCAGGATTATGTGCGGTTGAAAAACATCCCCGGTGTCGGCAAAAAGATTGCCGACCGGGTCATGCTCGAGCTGCGGGACAAGGTTCAAGGCAAGACGAAGGAAAAAACAGGACCGGCCCGGCCTTTCATGGAAGCCGGGAGTGCTTTTGCGGACGCCTTTTCAGCACTGGTAAATCTGGGCTATCGCCCAGCCGAGGCAGAAAAGGCGCTCAAACGCGTGTTGGAAGCCCTGGGCGAAAATCCGTCGCTGGAAGATCTTCTCAAGGGGACCCTCAAAGCGCTGGCATAGATTTGTGGGCGAAGCGGAGCGCTGCCCACCAAGTCTTTTCGAAACAGGCAGAAGTTTACTTCCCGCTTATTGTTAAGAGATTTGTGGCAAATGACTGACCGGGTAATCACACCACAGAGAGAAGAAGAGGACCTCCCGATCGAGGGCAGCCTGCGGCCCCGCACCCTTGCCGAATACATAGGCCAGGAGAAGGTCAAGGAAAACCTTGAGGTCTTCATAGCCGCAGCCAGGGGGCGTTCGGAACCTCTGGATCACGTGCTTTTCCATGGGTTTCCCGGCTTGGGTAAAACATCGCTCGCCGCCGTCATCAGCAACGAATTAAGGGTCAACCTGCGAAGCACCTCCGGACCGGTAATCGAAAGACCTGGAGACCTGGCCGCCATTCTGACTAACCTCGAACCGGGCGACGTTCTTTTCATCGACGAAATCCACCGGCTCAATTACGTTGTCGAGGAAATTCTCTACCCGGCAATGGAGGATTTTAAGCTTGACTTAATCATAGGCCAGGGACCTTCGGCGCGGACCATAAAACTGGACCTCCCGCCATTCACCCTTATTGGCGCCACCACCCGTGCAGGACTTTTGTCTCCACCCCTGCGCGACCGGTTCGGAGTTTCACTCAGGCTTGAGTTTTACAGCCCCGTGGAACTCAAAAGCATTATTCTGCGTTCGGCAAAAATACTTGGGATCACAGTCGACCAGGAAGGCGCATTCGAAATCGCCCGGCGTTCGCGCGGGACCCCACGGGTGGCCAACCGGCTTCTGCGCCGGGTCCGAGATTACGCGGAGGTGCGCGCCAATGGGAAAATTTCACTGCAGGTTGCCGATGCCGCCTTGAAGATGCTCGATGTTGACCACAAGGGATTTGACGGTATGGACCGCAAAATCCTTAGCACCATCATTGAAAAATACGATGGAGGGCCGGTCGGCATCGAAACCCTGGCCGCTTCGGTTTCAGAGGAAAAAGATACTTTGGAGGATGTCTATGAACCCTTTCTCATCCAGGAAGGCTTCATAAACAAAACACCCCGCGGCCGCCTGGCCACCCGCCTCGCTTACGAACACCTGGGAATTCCATATAACGCCTGCAGCCGGCAACTGAGAATTGACCAGATCTGAATCCAGTGAAACTTTCAGATTACATGCAATTGTCATCTGAATAGTTCAGTCTTGCTATGATTGACTCTTTTTCAGGCCCTTAGAAATGACCCAACGGAAGGAAGTCTAATCGGTCCTGCCGTGGAATAGCTTGATTTTATTAGTGAAAAACCGCAGCCATCTGTTCTGGAACAGAAATTGCTAAATATTGTAACGGGGAAAGTCCCACTTTTCCAGAATGCCAGGCTCCGACCCTGGTGTTTATGGTGCCACGCGATCATGCTGGAGGATGCTCTCTGAAAATCTTGTTCTATTTCGCTTCCTGATGCGATTCTGCTCGATTTTTCGACGTTCGGGCTCTTCTTCCCGTTGTTACTCGCTCTCACTTTCGCAATAGCGCTCCCCTGTCCCGACGTTCAAGTTCGACAGCTGCCTCGACCTCGTTGGCCTTCTCACTCTCGGTATCGAGTTCATTCGGGGTTGTTTATTCAAACTCGTTTCTGCCTGTTTCCCCTTTTTCCACCTCCCCATGGGGCCTCCTTCGGCCACCAAGAGTTCGAGGGTTGCGCTCTCGCGCAACCCTCGAATGCTTTGGTGTGCTGTCCCGCGTTAGGCTGGTTTCCGTCCGAAGATGGTTCCTTCAGCGATATCTGTGCTTCTAATCTTTGTTCGTGCGGCTCCCATAGTATTGCCTGTACCAGGCTATGAAACTCGATATCCCCTGGCGCAGGGGGGTTCGCGGGCGGAAGCCGAAATCGCGGGCAATGTCCTCGATGTCCGCACAGGTTATCCGGACATCGCCGGGCTGCATGGGAAGAAATTCTTTTTGTGCCTTAATTTGAAGGCAATCCTCAATTACGGCTACAAATTCGAGAAGCTGGACCGGCTTATTGTTTCCTATATTATAGATCTTGTACGGAGCGAAACTGGCGCCGGGATCCGGCCTGAGTCCATCCCACTTCGGGTCTGCAGCGGCAGGATGATCGATTAGCCGCAGTATTGCCTCCACAGCGTCGTCAACATAGGTGAAATCACGGCTCATAAGACCGCTGTTAAATATTTTAATAGGTTCCCCTGCCAGTATTGCTCGAGTAAAAAGGAAAAGAGCCATGTCCGGACGCCCCCACGGACCGTAAACGGTAAAAAAGCGCAGACCCGTAGAGGGGATTCCATAGAGGTGGGCGTACGTATGGGCCATCAGCTCGTTTGCTTTCTTGGTGGCCGCGTAAAGGGAGACCGGGTGGTCCACGCTATCGTGCACGGAGAAGGGGATCTTTTCGTTTGCGCCATAG
>Ga0208188_1000077_pt1 | contig 86146 bp, 74 predicted proteins | sample June2015DPH_8_50_FD_184698 | JGI IMG/M metagenome (GOLD analysis project Ga0208188, IMG submission 184698) | Peatland microbial communities from SPRUCE experiment site at the Marcell Experimental Forest, Minnesota, USA - June2015DPH_8_40... | ecosystem: Environmental > Terrestrial > Soil >...
ATTGCTGGAGAAAGCCCTGAAGTCCCGCCGCTTCGGCTCCTACACACTGCAGGCTGCGATTGCGGCCGTTCATGCGGAGGCGGAATCGGTCGCTCGGACCGACTGGCGGCAGATTGTTGCGCTTTACGACCGATTGGTACAAATTCAGCCTTCGCCAGTTGTACAGCTAAATCGTGCCGTGGCAATTGCCATGCGCGATGGTCCAGAGGCCGGTCTGGCGCATATCGACGCGGTCTTGGAACATGGCGAATTGGCAAATTACTACCTGGCGCATTCAGCCCGTGCAGATATGTACCGCAGGCTGGGCAGGACCGCTGAGGCTCGATCCTCTTATGAGAAAGCTCTGGCGCTGACCCAACAGGAACCAGAGCGGCAATTCCTGCAGGAGCGGATTCGGCAGTTGAAATAAAAAAAGACTCGTCAGAAGCCGATGCGGATATTGAGATGACCAGGCGCAAAGCATAGTTCTAAAGCACGGAAGAAGAAAAATTTCTTGGACGATTTGTCGAATTCCGGTCCGGCCGTTCGACTATATCGTGAAGGCAGGGCAACCGGCCCGCCCGAAGACCGTTACGGGAGAATGGAGAAATCATGACGCAGTATTTGGTTGCTATTCACCACCCCGATGACTACGACCCGTCCGCAGAGGACGAAGCGATGTCCCGCGATATCGACGCGCTCAACGATGAGATGGTGGCTGCCGGTGTCAGGATTTTCGTTGGCGGCCTCTCCCCGGCAGCGCGAGGTCGCTGCGGGCGCAGCCCGATGGTAAGGTTCTGATCACCGACGGGCCGTACCTGGAGACCAAGGAGCACATAGGGGGTTTTTGGGTGCTGGAAGCCGCTAATCTGGATGATGCACTTGCGTGGGGGCGCAAGGCTGCCGTCGCCTGTCGGGCGCCGGTCGAGGTACGCCCGTTTGGGAGGACCAACGGAAGCAACTGAGCGGCAGTGACAACACTGCCGGCAATGCCGGCCTGACGGGCCGGTGTCGGGGTGCCGCGAACCGGGTCAGCATCCCTGCTTCCAAGTGGCATTACCTGGCTCATCGAAAACCGGGGACACCCGTAAATTAAACAAAATCAGATAGGACTCGAAGGAACTCAGTCATGAGAAAAGTCAATGTGCTTGAATTTGTCTCCCTTGATGGTGTCATACAAGCCCCAGGCGGGCCAGAGGAAGATACCAGTGGCGGCTTCGCGTATGGCGGGTGGATAAGTCCACATTCCGACCCTGTTCTTTCAACGGCCATAAGAAAGCAGATGAACATGCCGTTTGACTTGTTGATAGGGCGCAGAACCTTTGACATTTGGGCACCATACTGGCCGCGACATAATGACATGTGGCCAGCCGTCAACACAGCGACCAAGTATGTCGCCTCGAATACCATGACTTCTCACGAATGGCAGCCGTCCGTGTTTCTAAACGGAGATATTGCGGAAAAAATCACCAAAATTAAGCAGAAGGAAGGGTCGGATTTGCACGTTTATGGAAGCGCAAATCTCGTTCAGACGCTCATCAAGCATGATTTGGTCGATGCGTTCTGGCTGAAGATATATCCGATAACGTTGGGCGGTGGAAAACGATTGTTTGCCGATGGCACGATCCCAGCGGCATTCAGGGTGACGGAAAGCACAGTCACCTCGAAAGGCGTCATTATCGTGAATTACGAGCGTGCAGGCGCAGTCCCAACCGGAAGTCCATAAACATTCGGCCGGGTGGCCCGGGCTTTTGATCTTGCGGGCATTACCAACACGGTGGGTGCCCCGTTCCTTCGCGTTTTTTGCGAAGGGCGGGAGTCGGAAATGCCGGCGCCAAGTGGGTTTGATCACGTGTCCACAACAAAATCAAATAGCACACGCAGCATCGCCACCCACCCTTGCAAAAAAACGCAAGGAAACCACCGGATGTCCAAGTGATTGGAGGATCTCATCGCGGATTGACAACAGGCTCTCGCGAAATTCAACCTGCACTATCGTTGTCATGGTTCTTCGGAATCTGTGTCTTTCGGAACAATCGTGCGCCGAGACTCGGCGCAACTTTGGCTCCTTCAGGTAGGAACGCCGAGTTTTGGCAGTAGCCATTGCGTCAAGACCACATAGGCGACAAGGAATGCCACTCCCCAAACCCAATTGGGCATGTTCACTTTCTCCTATCTGCCAACTCCAAGTTTACGCAGGAAAGTCATCATCGGGCACCAGTTCGTGAATCCAGACTGAAACAGATTCAGACCAACAAAAGCCGTGAAAAGGTACCAGTACTGGCTTACATAGTGCCCAAGTGCCAGCGACAGAAGAATAAAGCTGCCAGCAATCAAACGAAGTGTTCGTTCTACGGTCATAACGGTTCTCCTTCAGTTCTACACAATTTCGCATTGCGGTGTTTCGCATTCAGCGACATTTTCCGGCGCATGCGGATGCATCGGTGGAAACGAGTGTCCCCTCTGAGCCAGGTAGTAAAGGACCGGCACTGCGATTCGCGACAGAACGGTAGACGCGACTTCTCCCGCCATTAAGGACAATGCCAGGCCCTGGAAAATCGGATCGAACAGGATCACGCTCGCTCCCACCACGACGGCAGCTGCAGTCAGAAGCATTGGCCGGAAGCGCACCGCGCCCGCATCGACCACTGCATCCTCCAGCGACATTCCCTGGGAGCGGCGAAGTTCGATGAAGTCGACGAGAATGATCGAATTGCGAACGATGATGCCCGCTCCAGCGATGAAGCCAATCATCGAGGTCGCGGTGAAAAAAGCTCCCATCAAAGCGTGCGCCGGCAAAATGCCGACCAAGGTAAGCGGAATCGGCGCCATGATAACCAGCGGCGTGACGAACGAGCGGAACCAGCCCACGACCAGCACGTAGATCAAGACCAACACAGCCGCAAAGGCGAGTCCCAGGTCACGGAAGACTTCCACCGTGATGTGCCACTCGCCATCCCACTTCATGGAGAAGCGGTCGGTGCGCTCGGGCATGGTGGTGCCCTTGTATTGCTTTACGCCATAGCCATCGGGCAACTTGATTTTGTCGATAGCTTCGCTCATCTTCATGATGGCGTATACGGGACTTTCTTCTCCCCCCGCCACATCTCCCGTCACATAGACGACTGGCTGCAGATTCTTGCGATACACGCTGGTGTCGATGGTCGTTTGTTGAAGATTCGTCACTTCCTGCAGAGCGATTTGTCCACCGGAGGGCGTCGGCAGCTTCAGGCTGCCAAGGTCTTCGATCCCAGAGCGATCCGAGCGCGCCAGTCGCACTTCGATAGGGATGTCCTCGCGGGAGTGGGGATCGTGGAGTAGGCCCGCGTTAGCTCCGCCAAGCCCCACCTGCAGAGTGCGCGTCACATCGGCGGGCGAGATACCGTGAAGCGCTGCCTTGTCCAGATCCACTTTCATGTCGTACTTGATTTGCGGGTCTTCGACGTACCAGTCCACATCCACGACACCTGGCGTTTGCTCAAAGACCTTCTTGATCTGCGCCGCCAGTTCAATCTGTCCTTTGTAGTCAGGTCCGTAAACTTCGGCGACCAGAGTTTGCAATACGGGCGGACCAGGCGGGACTTCGGCTAGCTTGATGCGCGCACCGAAGGGCGCGGCAATCTTGTCCAACTCCGGCCGCAATCGTCGTGCGATCTCGTGGCTCTGCGCCTTGCGATCGTGCCGCGAGAGCAGATTCACCTGGATATCAGCCTGATTGGGCTGATTGCGCAAGAAGTAATGGCGCACAAGACCGTTGAAGTTGTAAGGGCCGGAGGTTCCGGCATAGATCTGATAATTGATCACCTCGGGCTGTTGTCCGAGATACTGTCCCAAGGCCTCCGCGACGCGAGTCGTCTGTTCGAGTGGCGTGCCATCGGGCATGTCGATGATGACCTGGAACTCACTCTTGTTGTCGAAGGGGAGCATCTTGACGCGCACCCACTTCAATGGGACAAACGCGACCGCGGCGAGCAACAACAACACGACACCACCAAGAAACATCCAACGGCGGTGCGCGTCGCGGATGAGCGGGTTCATCATGCGACGGTACAGGCGGGTGGTCCAACCTTCGGTGTCGTGCCCGGAATGATCGCTACCGCCCGCGTGTTTCCGTAGCAGCCTCAAAGCCGCCCATGGCGAAACCACGAAGGCGACAATCAGCGAAAACAACATGGCTGCCGAAGCACCCACCGGGATAGGTCGCATATACGGACCCATCAGGCCGCGCACAAAGGCCATCGGGAGGATCGCGCCGATTACCGCGAACGTGGCAAGAATCGTAGGATTGCCAACTTCGTCGACGGCCTCGACCGCGACTTCAGATAAGGATCGCCCTCGGCTTTCCGGCAACCGAAAATGACGCACGATGTTCTCGACCACAACGATAGCGTCGTCGACCAGGATGCCGATGGAGAAGATCAGCGCGAACAGTGTGACCCGGTTCAGTGTGTAGCCATACAGGTAGAACACGGCGAGTGTGAGGGCGAGCGTGACCGGCACCGCCAGAAGTACGACGCCTGATTCACGCCAGCCCAGCGCCAGTGCAATCAGCAATGTGACCGACAACGTTGCGATTAGCAGGTGTTTGAGAAGTTCGTCGGACTTGTCCTTCGCGGTCTCCCCATAGTTGCGCGTGACTGTGATGTTCAGATCATTTGGAAGCACATAACCGCGCAGCGCATTGACCTTGTCCAGCACACGCTCAGAAATGTCGGTGGCGTTCGTACCTTTGCGCTTGGAAAGCGTGATGGTTACCGCTGGATATTCCGCGCCAGATGTCTCTCCTACGCCACCGCGCGCATTGGCAAACAACACGTAGGTGTTTGCTTCGGCGGGGCCGTCCTCAAGCTTCTCCGCTAGGTCACGCAAGTAGACGGGATGTCCGGCGCGAACCCCAACCACAACCTGACGCAGGTCTTCGAGACTCGTGAAAAAAGTGCCTGCTTCAACCTGAAACTCGCGATTGTCACGCGCAAAACTACCGGATTGGCCACGGCTGTTCGCGTTCTGGAGTTGTCCCACGATTGCGCCCGGTGCAAGACCGTAGGCTGCGAGCCGTTGTGTGTCTAGCACTACCCGTATTTGCCTAGGCTGCCCGCCGATGATCTTGGTCTCAGAAACATCGTTGAGCGGTTTGAGTGAATTTTCCAGCTCACCCGCGATTCGCCGCAGGCGATAAGAGTCATAGTCTTTCCCCCACAACGTCAGGGCCATAATCGGCACGTCGTCGATCGAGCGGACTTTGATGATTGGTTGTGAGACGCCGGGCGGGATGCGGTCAAAGTTAGAGTAGAGCTTATTGTATGTCTGTACGATCGCATCTTCTTCTTTGGCGCCAACGTAGAAACGCACGACCAGCATGCTCACGCCCGGATGGCTGATTGAGTAGATATACTCAACGCCCGGCACTTCGCGCAGTAACTTCTCCATGGGAAGGCTGACGCGCTGTGCCACCTCATCCGCCGATGCACCCGGCATCTGAACAAAAACGTCGAGCATGGGCACCACGATCTGGGGCTCTTCTTCCCGTGGGGTCTTGAGAATGCTGAAGGCGCCAAGAAGCAGCGCAGCGACGATCACCAGCGGTGTCAGTTTCGAATCGATGAAAGTGTGGGCAATGCGACCGGCGAGGCGCAAGCCCTTCGGGGGCTGTATCACCAACTTGGATTTGCTCTCAGTCATTACTGGACCTCAATGCGTTTGCCATTCAGGTCCACAACACCCGGTTTGGCCACGAGGCGCTCGCCGTCCTGGAGGCCCGCCAGCACTTCGACCTCGGCACCGGAAGGCTTTCCCAATGTGATGTAACGCAAACTCGCAACCTTGTTTTGGTCCAGCACATAAATGCCCTGCAATTGGCCGCGTTCGACTACTGCCGAGCGCGGAATCAACAGTGCCTGCCGCTCGCCGCGAGAAAACTGGGCTCGCCCGAACAGCCCCGAACGCAGATGTGTGTCTGTGGGCAAATCGATCTTCACCAGGAACGTGCGACTTGCGGCGTCCGCGGCTGGAACGATCTGCACAACCTTACCTTTCAGACCCGCGTTGTCGAGGACATCGATGACGACCGAAACCTGCTCTCCTGTTCGTACATACTGGAGATCGTTCTCATTGACGTTGGCCTCTAGTCGATAGCGGCGCACGTCCTCGACGGTAAAGATCGGCATGCCGGGTGAGGCCAGCGTGCCGGAATCGGCTCTCTTCTCCGTCACAACGCCGTCGAACGGCGCGCGAATGCGGGTGTAGTCCAGAGACGTGCGTGCCTGGCTCAATGCTGCCTGCGCCTGGGCCTGGCCTGCCTTTGCCATATCGCGACGCGCGAGAGCCGCTTGTTGACGGGCTTTCACTTCGTCGAACTCTTGCGGACTCACCGATTTCTTTTCGTAGAGGTTCTGGTAACGCTTCATCGTTGATTCCGCCAGGGCCAGGTCGGAATCTGCTCCAACCAGTTGCTCTTGGGCGGCAAGCTCGGCTGCGGTCGCGCGGTCTACGGCGGCTCGCGGCTGGGAGTCGTCGATTAGGGCGAGCACTTGACCGCGCTGAACGTGGTCTCCTTCGTGAGCCCGGATCTCGACGATGTTCCCCATCATTTGGCTGGCGGCGTCACTGGTTTGGGCGGCACGTACCGTCCCTACCGCTTCCAGCAAATCGGGCACGTTGGCCTGCTGTACCGCGAGCACGGGAATGTTCCGAACAGTTTCCGGCGAAGGAGCCGTGCGGGTTTTCTCGTTAGAGCAGCCGGCGAAGCTAACAACCGCGAGGAGCACCAAGAACGAAGGTCTGCGTCTGGCATTTATACGATTCATGGCATCACCACGGGAGATTGCGGATTCAAGCTTCCGCTCGCCAACTCCAGGTTGGCGTAGCTGGTCTGGAAGTGATAGACGGCCTCCCAGTAGTCGGTCTGGCTGCGGCTCGCCGCATCTTCAGCGCCCAACAAGTCGGTAATCGTGGTCAGGCCGCTGTCGTAGCGGTCCTGGTTGATGCGCAGACTCTCCTGTGCCTGGGCGATTGCCGCTCGGGCCACTTCGATCTGCTGCCGATTGGCATCCGTCTCGTAATAAGCCCGCCTCACTTCGAGGCGAACGGCATCGCTAGCCGCCTGCTTCATCGCCACGACCTTTTCTTCGAGGGCTCGCTGCCGGGAGAGCTCCGCCCGTTTGGCGCCGCCTTGAAAGATGTCGAATTGCACTTCGATCCCGCCCAACCAGTTGTTGCCCCCGCCACCGGCGACGAACGTAGGGTTATCCATTTCCCAGCCTGCAAAGGCGTTCACCCGAGGACCGAAGGACGACTTGGCCACCGACACGCTCTGCCGCTGGGCTGCCTCCTCGGAAGCAATGCGCTTCAAGTCGGGCCGATTCGTGAGCGCCTGCTTTTCTATATCCTGCATGGCGGGGATCGAAAGCGTGCGCTCAGCCAACCCTTCGGCGAGTTGGAATGGAAAATCAAGCGGCATGCCCATCGCCGTGTTCAGCTGAGCCCGCGACACTTCGAGAGTGTTCCTGGCCCGGATCGCTTCCTGCTGTCGCGCCGCCATGCGAACTTTCGCTGTCAGCAGATCTGACTCTACAGTCAGCCCGCTGTCGAATCTCGCCTGGCTACGGTCCATGATCGAGTTGGCAGTTTTGGCCGACTGCTCGGCAACTTCGAGTTCCTTGGCTGCCAATAGAACGTCGTAGTAGCAACTGACCACCCGGAAGACAATCTCCTGATCCGTGCGGTCCAACTGATGCCCGGCAGCCTCGTTCATCTGTCTGGCCAGATTTACCCCGTGCCAAGTGGCGAACGAATCAAACAGGTTCCAGGTCCCCCCAAATCGCGTGGCGAAATTGCCGAAGGGCAGAGGTGTGTTTAAGTTGTTCAGGTCGAAATCGGTGTTGGTAAAGCGCTGTTGGCGCAGCTTGGTGCCGAACACGTAAATCGGATCATCACCGCGCGTCGCCGTTTCGGAAAAACTCAAGTGTGGCATGAGGAACGAGCGCGCCTCACGAACTCCGGCCGAGGCAGCTCTTGTGTCTGCGATCGCCGCTTTGCGTAGAGGATTTTTCTCCAATGCGATTGTCACCGCCTGCTTCAGAGTAAGAGACGAAGGCTGGGCCTCTTGCTGAGCTGAAACAGACACACAAGGTAGCCAAATCGTGACGATGCTCAGAACCACTTTGAACAAGGCTTTCAACCCTGAACTCCCGCGGCCTGAATCGGCTTCACCCACTCCGTCTTGTCGTCCACGATTTCGTAGGTTGTATGAAAACTCGCAGTCTTCTGCACCATGGCACCCACCGAACAATACTTTTCCTCGGAAAGACGGATGGCCTCCTCCAGCGCTGCCACGTCAAGTTCAAAGCCGGTGACCACATGGTGGATTCGCACTGCCGTGAACACTTGGGGCGGGCGCTCCGCTTGATCGGCTTCGACCCGCACCTCGTAACCAGTGACTTTTTGGTGATACTTCTGGCGGAGGATGGTGACGACGTCGAACGCCGTGCACCCGGCCAATCCGGCGGCGACCAGTTCAATCGGCTTTGGGCCGGTACCCCCGGCTGCATCGTCCAACAACAGGTGATGGCCGCTTCCGGTCTGGGCCACAAATTGGCGCTGCTGCTTAAGTGGTTGAGTCAGTTCGACTTTGGCTGTGATCATGATTTCCTCCTACTGTTCGTATCGACCGAGCACAGGAATAAATGCAGACGGACAGATTTTGTTACAGGAAAAATTTCGGTATCCGATGGCTTGCGAACTCAGTGCCTCTCCTTGCGGACTGTATGATCAGGAATTGATAATGCGGAGAGAACTCCAATGAGTCTTCCTATCAAATTTCGCCCGATACTCCTTATCTTTATCTTTGGGGCCGTCGCCATTGCACTAACATCTGGGGTTCTCGGTTATCAGGCGAGCCTCATTCCGGCCTCGCGCCTGATCAAGCCCGACGAACTGGTCAAGATTCTTCAGTCTCCCAAGAGCGAGAAACCGCTAATGATTCAAGTGGGTTCCCACGTCCTCTACACCCAGGCTCACATCCCCGGCTCGGAATACATTGGCCCGGCCTCCAGCGAGACTGGCTTGCAGTCCTTGCGGAAGCGAGTGGAATCCTTGCCACGAAGCAAGTTCATCGTTCTGTATTGCGGTTGCTGCCCGTGGAGCCACTGTCCGAATGTCAAGCCTGCGGACGATGCGCTGCATGCGATGGGCTTCACCAATGTGAAAATTCTTTATATTGCGGACAACTTCGGGGCAGATTGGGTCGAGAAGGGCTATCCGGTTGGCAAGGGAGACTAGGGATCTGATCGTTTCCTGGCTGGGGTCGGCATATTGAAGAAACGGATTCTCCTCGGCTTAGCATTGATCGCAATAGCGGGACTTTATTTCATAACCCGTCATCATGGCGCGCCCACCGGCATGAGGGGCAAGGGTATCGCCGAACAATCCCTGGCCCCCGATTTCTCTCTTCCCGATTTAACGGGACAGAAACTCGATCTCTCATCCTATCGGGGCAAGGTCGTCCTTCTGGACTTCTGGGCAACCTGGTGCGATGCATGCCGGGACGAGATTCCGCATTTCGTCGAACTCCAAAATAAGTACGGCGGCCAGGGCTTGCAGATCATTGGCGTTTCCATGGATGATGGACCGGAACCTGTGCGCGATTTCTACCAGCGCTTCAAAATGAACTACCCGGTTGTGATGGGCAATGCAAAGACGGGTGAACTCTATGGAGGAGTGCTCGGATTGCCGATCGCGTTCCTGATCGGGCGGGATGGCCGGATCAGTGCCAAACGTATTGGCGCAACCGACATCTCAGTCTTTGAAAAAGAGATCAAGGACGCGCTGCAAAGCGCAGCTGCTTCTAGCTATCCAGGCTCGTAGCCATCGACTACGGGTTTACGTTTTTCGCGACCAAGCGTTCGTAATCAGCAAGTACCTTCCTGCGCAGTTCGGCCGCTTTCTCGCGGTCAGGGCTTTCCGTGGGTGATCGTCGGCACTGTTCGACGGTTGCCTTGAGAGTGGAGAGGAACGCCTTGCACGGTTCGCAGCCGTTCAGGTGCCGCTCCAGTTCCTCACAAAGTGAATCATCCAGCTGTTCGTCGAGATAATTCGAGAGCTCCGCAAACATGGCCTTGCAGCGGGCTGGTCTGGGCTGATCGTTGCCTGGCTGTCCTTGGGAAGACGCCCGCGAAGCGACGGCTGCTCTCCCTGAGCGTGGTTTCAGCCCTCTCATCAATTCCTTCCGGACAAACAACCTCGCGCGATGTAGACGAACTCGTACTGTTCCAGAACGTAGCCCTGTGATCTCGGCCACTTCTTCGTCGGTTAGCCCTTCCATATCGCGCAGCACCAAAACAATGCGGTATTGTGGCGCCAGCCGCTGAATGGCATCTCGCAACCGTCCCGCTTCTTGACTCCGAATGGCGAATGATTCGGGGTTGATGCTGCCATCACTCCCCAGTTGCTCAAGTTCCTTCCGATACGGCATGAGTTCTTCCAGAGAGAGATCCGGATGGGGAGCAAACTTGCTCCGGCGCCGACTCATCAGGCAGCGGTTCTTTGCCACTCTATAGAGCCACACCACGAGCGCCTTGGGACTGTCGAATTTGGGCAAGTGCGGAACTGTCTTGAGCAGTACCTCTTGCATCGTGTCTTCTGCGTCCTCACGTTGGCCACAGACGCGCATGCTGAAGGAGAACACGGTATTTTGGAGCAGAGTCAGAGCCTGCTCGATAGCGGCGTCGTCACCTCGGCGCAGGAGTTCCACGGCTTGTTCTATCTCAGAACGCATTGCGGTAAATGTAGCATGGCAAACTTCGGACTAGCTTGATTCTGAGCTTCGGTTTGTCTATACCGACAAAGTGGGCCCGACGAGGCTGTAACCCAAGGCCAGGAGGACGATTGACGCGAAGACAGTCATCCTGCGTGGGATCGGATGCTGCTCGGAATCCCTGACCCGCTTGACAACAAAGTGCCTCAATCCTTGAATTGTCTGAAGCGTGGTTCTTGAGAGAGGCGGATTCTCAAGAAGTTCCTGTTGCGCGGAATAAACTAATTGGGAACAAAAGTACGCTGTATTTGGAGACAGTTTCGTGGGAAAACAACTACCCGGGCGCCGGGACTTTCTCAGAATGACGGGGATCATAGCCGGTGCTGGGCTGGCTCGCACCAGAGGCCCGCTGGGCCTGGGGGCTACGCTCGGATTAAGGGGTTTCGGAGAGGTTTCCTCACAGTCCGATTCGAACCGGCCGGACTACATCTTGCGAATTGCCCCAAGTCCAGTTGAAATCGCCCCCAAACACATCGTCTCCACGATCACTTATAACGGACAGTTCCCAGGACCCTTATTGCGTTTCAAAGAAGATCAGCCAGCGACGGTCGAAGTCCACAACGACACAGACACTCCTGAGCAGTTGCACTGGCATGGCCAAATGGTCTCCACTGACGTGGATGGCGCTGCCGAAGAAGGAACGCCCTTCATCCCGGCGCGCGGAATGCGCCGAATAGTTTTCACGCCGCGACCCTCCGGTTTCCGTTTTTATCACACGCATAATCGGGCGGGGGCCGATCTCCACGCCGGACAGTACAGCGGCCAAGTCGGCCCCGTGTACATCGAACCCAAGCGTGAGGCCGGGAGTTACGACCGGGAAGTCTTTCTCTTTCTAAAGGAATTCGAACCGTCTTTCAGTCAAGGCGGTGACATGGCGCAGGATTTTCTGACCCCCGCTACACCAGCCAAGGAACTGGAAACGGCTGGCGAGTCAGCGATGAAAGTCTCGCTTGCAAAAGGGATGCCGCACGGCTATGAGGTGGGCTATCGGTACTTCACGGTCAATGGTCGGCTGTTGGGGCATGGCGAACCGGTGCGGGTGAAACAGGGCGAGCGCGTGCTCTTTCATGTTCTGAATGGCAGCGCCACCGAGATCCGCAGCTTGGCGTTGCCAGGGCATTCTTTCAAGGTTGTCGCGTTAGATGGCAATGCGGTTCCGACGCCTGCCGAAGTCCCGGTGCTGTGGCTGGGAACGGCTGAGCGCATTTCTGCCATCGTCGAGATGAACCATCCCGGTGTGTGGATCATGGGTGATCTTGCGGATGACGATCGCGGTCACGGCATGGGTATTGTCCTGGAATATGCGGGATACAAAGGAAAGCCGGTGTGGACACCGCCGAAGCCGTTTCATTGGAGCTACGCCCGTTTCGCTAATCCGAACGGAGCCACTTCCGAGCCGGACGAAATAATTGAAATGACCTTTACCAAGCGGAACGCTGCCGAGCATGGATTCAACCTGTGGGCTATCAATGACGCGGTTTCGTCGAGCGATTCGATGACACCCACCTACCATCTGAAGCAGGGAAAGCGCTACCGCATCCGGATGCGCAATGCCAGCGACGACATTCATCCCATCCATCTTCACCGTCACAGTTTCGAATTGACCAGGCTCGCCGGCAAGCCGACCGCTGGCGTGATGAAGGATGTTGTGATGGTGGGCGGATATCAGGAAGTGGAAGTGGATTTTATCGCCGACAATCCGGGGCTGACTTTGTTTCACTGCCATCAGCAACTTCACATGGATTTCGGGTTTATGACACTCTTTGACTATGTTTGATCCTCACAGCACATCGCATTTAACAGTGGTTGAATTCGAACTGGGCGGGCAGCGGCCAGTAACGCATTAAGGAGGTTGTTGATGGAACCAACAAATGCTGATTCCACAAGAAAGCTGCTTCTTTGGAGCGCAGCGATTGTGCTGGGACATTTCGTCGCCGTGATATGGCATTTGTTGTTGCTCGTCAAGGTTCAGCCCAGCACTCCGAGGTTGTTCCCTCCACTGTTGATCGTGTTCAATCTGTTTCCAGTCGCCGGACTTGTCGCGCTCGCAAAAGGGTTCCGCAAATTGGCTGGAAGTATGATTATTCTTCCTTTTGCCGTCGCCCTGGTCATCGGCACCTACGCACATTTTCTGAGTCCGGGCACAGACAACATATTGCGCATGCCGTCGGGAGACCTGAAACTCTCTTTTCAGATCAGCGCTATGTTGCTCGTGCTTCTGGAGGCGCTGGGCTGCTGGGTTGGGATTCGCATATTCGGGGATTCGTCGGCGCGACATGCGTTGAATGACTGAAGGACAACGGCGTTGGTCGGTTGAATTGGTACCGAAGGTGCCACCCGGAAGGAGAAGAATTCAATGTCGCTGAATACTGACGCAACTTGGCTGGATCGCACAGTGAAAGCGGTCTTGCTGATTCGTATTCTTGTGGGCTGGGTGTTTCTTTCCGAAGGCATACAGAAGTTCTTGTTCCCTGACTCCCTCGGAGTCGGACGCTTTGTGAAAATCGGCATTCCTTGGCCGCAGGTCATGGCGCCATTTGTCGGGGTGGTTGAGATTGTGTGTGGCTCTCTGCTGTTGCTTGGCCTTATCACACGGCTAGCGACCGTGCCGCTTCTCTTTGATATCTCCGTCGCCATATATTCGACCAAAATCGTCACGCTTGCAAAAAACGGGTTTTGGGCAACGCTGCATGAAGCCCGCACGGATGTGAGCATGTTGCTGGACCTCATCTTTCTGCTACTGGTTGGTGCTGGCGCGTGGTCTCTTGACGCATGGTTGGCAGAAAGACGGGGCGCAACGCATGGCTGAAACGCAGCCGTTGTGAAAACCGGTCCTGGCGTCACTTGCCCACAGCAACAGCATCTACGAGCTGCGCATCCGTCAACCAACCTCGATGGGTGACCAGATCGGCTCGCAGGAAGGCCAAGAGCACATAGCCGCTGCCGAACACGGTTGCCCCTACATTAGGGGCAGAACGACGGGTCGATCATCGCACGAATTTCGCCGAAGGTTCTGCGGCTTTCGCCGATTTGCCGTCGCGAGTCCCTAGCCCTATCAACATCGGCATGTCTTTCGGATAGACCACATCGCGTCCTCGCGCCAGAAAATGATAATAGATCGACAATGCCGCTCCATACGATCCGAAACCGGCGGACACCACGCGGGAATGTGCAGCGATTCCCACAACCATTCCTACCAACTTAAATCCCGATGCACCACTTACCGCACCGCCTCCTGCTTCGCCCACGCTCTGGCCCCCCTGTCCTGCATCGCGATCCGGAGAAGCTTGCGAGGCCGCCAGCATAACTTGAATTCCTGTGGTCAGATATCTCGTTCGCGGAGTGGTCACCTGCGCCCCACCCTCATCGTCGAGCTTTAAGTGTTCCCCCTTGGCGACCGCCACGCCCTCCAAGTTTGTCTCAACTCTCTGCTCGATACCATTTGGCGGCGCAACCTCGTGAAACAAAATTCGTAACTGTCCGTTGCGTCCCATTCGCCGCGCTGGCTGCGCCTGTAGCACCGAGCCCTTAATCACGCTTCCTTCGGGAAGAATCAGGTGATGCGAGACGACCAGCGGCTCGGTGATAAGCGCCTCAACCATGTCTCCCTGTTTTTCGGTCGACGAACTCAGAGGTGTCACCAGCCGCGCATGCACCACGCTCCCGTTAGGGGGCGGCGATCCAATGTCCGTAAGCCTCTCCGGTTTCACCGCCTCAGTCCCAAAATCCAGAGGTTGCAACAAATTCGCGTTGAAGCTCGTCCCCGCATCTATGTATTGCGGATGCACCGGCAACTGCGCCAGCACGATTCTCTTCACCTTGTGCAGCTTTCCCGGTTCGTGAATCTGGTTCTGTAAGTCGTTCCACTTCTGGTGAATCGCCTGGCGCGTTGCACTCACCTGTTTGGAAGCCGCATCCTGCACCTGGTTTTTCTGTTCTGGCTTCTCCTTCGCCGACACAAACCGCAGCACTCCATCCGGAGCCGGCGAAGCCACCGTTTGCAGTGGCACCCGCCGCCCATCACCCATGACCAGCTCATCGAACTGCACATGCACCTTCCGCGATGGAGAGAAATTGCCATTTGCCGCCTGCATCGTTCGTACCATCTTCGGTACCGCATCGATCGCCGAAACTCTCCCGTTCACCACCGTTCCCGCCGGAATCAGCAGCTTGTCAAACGCATACACTGGCTCCGTTGTCCTGCATTGGATCGCCTGACCCACTTTCCGCACCCGCACCTCCGAGTCAATCGCCACCTTGATGGGAGTGCCAACCCCAACGCTCATCGGCATCGGCACCGGTGCAGCGTCCACGCTTTCTGACATCTTCTGCGATGCAGGCATATCCTCGTTCTGCTGCTGTGTCCCCGCCGCAGGCCGCTGCTTCAACGTCTGCGCGACACTCACGGCAGTACACAACCCAGCCGTCAGCACTGTCAGCCCGAATACAATTCGTCGCATTGTAATAACTCCCGATTATTCTGCGCTGGGAAAGAGACAATCCTTCAAACGTTGCGTGAAGCGCAGACTATTGTGAATACCAGGTGACCAGAGAAGCGAAAGAACCGTATCTACTATGAAGCTCCAAAGACGGAGAATGGTTGCAACTCCGACGCTGGTATCGAGGAAATCGTAAGCGTAGACGGGAGTGGAAGGGGGAAAATGGTTCAGGATGAACAAACTGTCATCTTCGCGAAAGGGAGCGGTAATGTTCCGGTCGTATCGTAAAAGTGGGCTGCCGGTCGTGGTGTGACACGCGAGCGTCACTCTGAACTCGGCTTTAACATGTCCTTGTACGTGTTCGATAAGGGTTGGGGCCGCCTGTTGATCTTGCTATTGGCGAGTATTTTGCAATCGACATTGGCCGCCTCGCAGGGGTTGCCGAACGCTCCATCAGCGGTCATGCGTACGAGCTCTTACGCGGCTGGAGACTCGGCTACTTCCGCCGATCCGCAGCAATCGTCTGTCCCGGCGTCTACGGATTCGAGTCGCGGCAAATTTCTCCCTCGATGGGTCAAACGTGGGCTTCGTGATCAGGCCGATATTTATACAGCTCCTCTCCATCGTTCTGAAATGAAGTGGGTGATCGGACTCCCCGTTGTCACGGCAGGCCTGATCGCGATTGACAAGCATGCTTCGGGCGCGCTTCCGAGAAACCCTTCGAGCGCGAGTGCTGATATCTCCGACGTTGGACTGTTCGCTACCGCTAGTGCGGTGGGGGTGCTTCTCATCGACGGAAAGACCCAAGGAGATTCTCATGCCTTCGAAACCGGCGTGCTTGGAGCCGAGGCGATGGCAAATAGCGGGGTCGTGTATGCCGTGCTGCAGCTCATTGCGGAGCGTGAACGTCCTTTACAAGGAACAGGTCAGGGACATTTCTTTCGGACCAGCGGCTTGGACAATTCATTTCCCTCCGGCCATACGATCATCACGTGGACAGCTGCCAGCACAATTGCGCACGAATACCCAAAGCCTTGGGTAGAGTGGCTCGCTTACGGGACCGCAGCGGCTGTTTCGGTGACGCGATTCACCAGTCTGCACCACTTCCCCTCCGATGTTGTAGTGGGAAGCACACTTGGTTACTTGATCGGACGCCACATCTTCCATGCTCATTGCAAGGCTGGTCTCAGTGCGGCATGCAGTGCGAAATAGTTCAGGAAAACACAGTCTCTATTTCTAGAAAGCGCGAGGTGACTGATGTTGAGGAATAGGTTTGGCAATCGGCCGGGTGCTCTCCCTTGTGTCTTAGCTATTTGGTTACTCCTTCAACTCGTACCTTCACTGGTCGCTCAGACGGCCGGAATGGGAGTGCTGACGGTCAGGGTCGTGGATTTGTCCGGTAATCCGGTTGCGAACGCCACCGTGACGGTGACGAGCGTGGACAACGGCCAGGCACGAAGCGCCACGACGGGGACGGATGGCTCTCATAGATTCGACGATCTGCCGCTGGGGAATTATCGGATGAAGCTTGCGGCCGCCGGTTTCCAGACTTTGGAGATTCCGTCCGCGACTGTCGATGGAACTAAGCCATCAGTTGTGGACGAGAAGCTGCAGGCCAGTGCGCCAACCACGATCAAACCAACGCTAGAGCAACAGGATAATTTGCCGAACGCCCCATCCAGCAGTACAGCGCCTTCGCTTTCGGATTTGGGCCTTACTCCGGACCAGACTCAAGGAAACCCGCGAGAGCAAGCGTTGCTGGATAAACGGACACACATGCTGAAGATCCATCAACGGATGGGTCTGATCACGACCATTCCCTTAATTGCGACCGTTGTCACGTCTCTGAATGCCGGGGGCAAGAGTGAAGGCACCGCATCCCGCGATTTGCACGTTGCTCTGGGTGCGGTCACCGGCGACCTATACGGGATCACGGCCTATTACGCCATTCGCGCTCCCAGAATTCCCGGAACCAAAAAGCGCGGTCCGATCAAGTTTCACGAGGCGATGGCTTGGATTCACGGCCCGGGCATGATCCTCACTCCCATTCTCGGGGCAATGGCCTTCAGTCAGAAGAACAACGGCGAAAAGGTCCATGGGATCGCGCAGGCGCATGGCCCGGTGGCCATCGTTACGGCGGGGGCGTTTGGGGCAGCTCTATTGTCGGTATCAGTGAAGTTCTGAGCACAGTTTATGAAAAATAAAATATTGATCGCGTTCTTGCTCGTGACCCTCCCCACGTTTGCCGCCGACAGCCAATGGATCCTCAAACAAAGCACACTCACCTACCATGTGTCGCACCCACTGCATGAGTCCGAGGGTGTGAGCCATGCGGCGCGAGGCAAGGGCGTTTGCCACGACGGACAGTGCGATTTCTTGATCGCGGTAGCCGTGAAGTCGTTTGATTCGGGGGACAGCAATCGCGACCTTCATATGGTTCAGGTTACGCGCGGCGCGGAGTTTCCTATCGTCACCGTACGAACCCGCCTGCCCGAATTGGCTGCCTCATCGGCGACCATCAATGCTGATTTGGAGATTCAGTTCGCCGGCCAGACTGCCCAGTACAAAAAGGTTCCTTTCAAAGTGGAGACCCAAGGCGGTGAGACTCACATTACGGGGACAATTCCGGCTACGCTAACGGATTTCAAGATCGACCCCCCGTCGCTGTTGACGATGCCGGTCAAGAACGACATTCCCGTGCGTGTGGATATGACCTGGCGTCCGCAGTGAATGCGGATTTGCTGGCTTAGGTAAGTTTCCAGGATCCTGTTTCCTGCATCCCATCTGGAGGTGTAAAGTCTTGGACGGGCGGGAATCTCCGATGCGATTGTTAGTGGTAGAAGACGACATACCGATCCAGCACTTCCTGAAGCGCGCGCTGGTGGAGGCCGGATATCAGGTGGATACAGCCAGTACAGCACAGGCTGGCGAAACAATGGCCTTGGAGGGTATTCACGATGCCTTCATAATCGATCTTGGACTCCCAGACCTGGATGGATTGGACTTGATTGCGCGTTGCCGAGCCCACGGTAATGCAGCGCCGGTTTTAATCTTGTCCGCCCGCCGTTCTGTCGACGAGCGGGTCCGGGGACTGGAGCAGGGCGGAGACGACTACCTCACGAAGCCGTTTGCACTGCCGGAACTGCTGGCAAGACTGAGAAATCTCCTACGCAGGTCGGCGGTTCCACAGAATGAATCGGTGCGTCTGCAAGCTGCCGACTTGCAGCTTGATCTGGTTCGTCGCGAAGCGCGCCGGGGCGAAAACTTGCTGCAATTGACCCCACAGGAGTTTTCTTTGCTGGAATATCTTTGCCGCAACGAAGGTCGAGTGGTGACCCGGACCATGATTCTGGACCATGTCTGGAAGATGAGGATTGATCCCGCAACCAATGTCGTCGATGTTCACATTTATCGCCTGCGCAGCAAAGTGGATCATGACACCCCGCGACCACTGATTCACACAATTCGTGGTGTTGGCTACGTTCTCAAACATGCCTAGGAATTTGCGCTCTACCGCCGCTTGGCGGATTTCGATTTGGACAACTCTGGCGTTCGCGCTCGGAACTGCTGTGGCTTTCTCCATAGTTTATTTCCTTGTCGCTCAGGGCATTCGGGAGCGCAGTGACACCTGGCTTAGTGGCGAAGCAGAGGTTCTGGCTCAGGTCTCGGCCGATACTCCGAGCGATCACCTGTACAAACGCATAGTTCGAGAGGTGGCTGAACTTGCTACTCAGGAAGTGCCGGATGAGCGCAATGCCCGCGGCGAAAGGCTGAATTCCGTCTTCTTCTTGGCAACAGACCCCAATAACCCTGAGGGTCCGTTGTGGGTAGGTCCAAGCTCGAAGGATGCTTTCGTCGCAGCGATTCAGCGGACGAATTTGGTTCCAGGGCCACCGAAGTCCATAACGGTGGAAGGATATCGACAAACGTTTCGCGTGGTTGAGAAGGCGCAAAACGGAAGAACTGTTTATCTCGGACTATCAGATCATGGGGCCCAACATGTGCTGCACACATTGGCCCGGCGTTTTCTCACACTTTGGTGCGGCATGTTTCTGCTCGGCTTCGTAATCTCCTACTGGAGCGCACGCCGTACCCTGCACCGTGTGGAACGAATTACGGAAACCGTCGCGCGAATTGGAACCGAAGACTTAAAGGAACGCTTGCCTGAACCTGTGAATTCAGATGAGATTTCGCGATTGGCTAAGACTTTTAATAACATGCTGGACCGGCTCCAGGCTTCGGTGAATCAGCTTCGCACTGTCACTGGCAGTATCGCGCACGACCTCAAAAGTCCGGTGACCTTGATTCGTGGAACGCTGGAATCGGCATTATGTAATGAAGGAAATGATACGTGGCGCGACTCGGTTGGTGAGGCGATCGAAGACCTTGATAGGCTCTTGCAGTTGCTGAACACCACGCTGGACCTTGCCGAAGCGAATGCGGGTGCGCTTCACATCGATCGCTGCCCAGTTGACTTCTCCGATGTCGTGCGACAACTAGTCGACATTTACCAACCGGCGATGTGTGAGCATCATCACGAAGTGACCACTGACCTTGAAGAGCACGTGGTCGTGGATGCGGACGTGACCCTGCTGAATCGTGTGGTCAGTAATTTGCTTGAAAACGAATTGACTCATTTACCTGCGGGCTGCCGAGTGAACATCCGGCTCCGCTCGCAGCAAGGGTCGGCAGAACTAGTGATTGAAGATAATGGTCCGGGATTCTCGCCCGATATCGGCAGTCAGGTTTTCAAACGATTCGTGAAGGGAAAGAATTCTCCCGGTCATGGTCTCGGACTTGCCTTTGTGGATGCAGTTGCCCAGGCTCATGGGGGCGGTGCACGGGTCTCCAACCGTCCGGGAGGCGGCGCTGTTATAACTTTGTCGCTGCCAGTGAGCGTGCTCCAAGCGGCGTAAGCACCGCGTTTCTAGCGGGCTTCGAGAATCCCTCAATCAAGAAACTACCGGTGAGAAGTGCCCAGAGAGAGTTATGCACTCACTTCGCTGGTGACATCCGGTACCGCGACAGGTTCGTACACATCTTTCGCGTCCGGATTCGTTGGTCGCGTCCGACGGCCAAAGAAGGCGTCTCTCGCCAGTTTAAGAATGGTTCGGCGGTTTTGGGCGACAACCTTGAGCCATGCCATTTTCCCCATCATGGGGAAATATATCCCGCGGAAGCATAATCGCGCGAGGAAGACGTTGATGCGATAACCAAGAGGCTGGTCAGTGAGCACGTCGACCGCTTGAGCCAGTGCTTCCGGGCTGTACGCTTGCTCCCAACCATATTTCACTTCGGCATGAGCTTCTTCAATGGTCATCTTGAGCGGCGTGTGAGCCATCGCAAACGGGATGAACTCCTGCCAGTGCTTGGGGCGCGTGAGCCGGCCCGAGGTTTCCAGGCGCTTGTAGAGCGGGGTTGCGGGCAAGGGCGTCAGCAGGCCGAAAATGGGCAGACCCGGAGGCCAAGTTCGGACTTGCGTGAGTGTGCGCTCGGCCACGCCGGTAGTGTCGTTGTCCATACCGAAGATAAATGATGTGATCGCATAGACGTTGCGTCGCGCGAGCCGTTCGAGCACAGCCGCATACTCACCCGGCTTATTGAATCCCTTGTTCACGTCTTTGAGATTAGTCGGGTCAATGGATTCCATGCCGATGAAGATCCACTTGCCACCGGAAGCTGCAATTAGGTCGACGAGTTCTTCGTCACGCAGGAGGTTAGCGCTGATTTGGGCGACCCAGTGGACCTGGGCTTTGGCAGCGATGACGTCGCGAAGTAACGATTTGGTGCGCTTTACATTGATAGCGAAATTGTCGTCGATGAAGAAGACGGCAATCTGGCCCTTCTCGCTGCGGGCGCGCGCCTTCAACAGCAGCAATTCATTTACCACGCTCTCATTGGTACGGAAGCGGATAGAGTCACCAAAGAATCCGGTCACGGTGCAGAACTCGCAGCCGTAGGGACAGCCACGCCCCGACTCAACTGGAATAATGCGGAAAGAGCCCCAGCCCGTGCCGACACGGTTGAGTAACGGCGCGACGGCCGTTGGCACGAGATTGAATTGAGCAAGATCGATCGATTGCCAAGGAATGACCGGGTACTCCTTTAGCGATGGCTTTTTGTCTTTCCCGGCTGCATCCACCGGCGCGTAGATGGCTTTGAGTTCGCCGCGGGCAGCATCGTTCACAATCTGCGGCCACGTTTCATCGGCTTCGCCTAGAGCGACGGCATCGGCGTGGCGTGGTCCGCCATCGCGACCGAGAGCCTCGTCGGCCAGCTCGGTAACGTGAGGACCACCCATGACGACCGGAACTCCGGTGGCGCGAATGGCATTGGCTACGCGATACGCCTTGGCGATCATCCTGGTCATGGCACCAATGCCGACCAGTCCGATCTTTTCATCTTGAACGTACTGCGCGATCTGAAGCTCGTCCATCGGCTGAGCGTTGCCGTCGATCAGCAGCACTTCATGGCCGGGAGGAGTCAGGGATCTGAGCAAAAACATCCAGAGGTGCGGCATGAAGTTGCGAGTCACGCCGTTGTCGGGGTTGTAGAGCAGAATTTTCACGACAGTTCCTTACTTGAATCGTCTAGGATTCACCGCACGGGACCGTCACGAGCGATGCCGATCTGTTGATCTTGTTTTTCGTAGAGCCTGCTTCAGAACGGCTCTCGGTATCTTTCTAAAGATGCTTCGGTTCACAGTCTTCAAAACTGCGGCTCCAACTGCGCTTCTGGCGTCTGTGCCTCTTCAGGATCGCTGGAGCCGCACCCGGACAAGGCCACGGTGCCTAACCTGTCTGGCTCCGCGACATGCTGCAACGCTCGCATTCTTGTCTCCCCAACATCCTGCCGCGAGCAGCCAAGCAGAACGGAACAATCCTGATCCGAGTATCTTTCAAGGACGGACATCACGAAGACAAAACGTTCGAAGTGTTCAAGCCGGAGAATGCGCGCGATTGCGTAATCAGTATCCTGCGTCCGTCCAAAACTGCAACTGACCGCATCGCTCGGTACGTCTGCGACGGTCGAGTGGTTCTTGCGGGGCGCCAACATCCGAATTGCATTCTGGATAATGGTCCGCCGGGCCCAGGATTGCGCCCAGTCTCGAAACACGTAAGTTCCTTCGACGCAGTCTTCCAAGCCGGAAACAAAACATTCCTCAGCCTTCGTCTGATCGGCTGTGAGCAAGAACGAAAGCAAATGCAGACTATCCATGTTTTCCGCGAACACTCTGCAAAACTCGATACGCGTTGCGTACGCTTGCGATGTCTCAGTGGAGATCGGAGGTCTTCGTGGCATGGTCAGCTTTGTCCTCTCTGCTCTCCATCGCCCCACAGCGTTAACCAGGTGTCAGCGTCACGCGCTCAATGCCTAAACATTTTGTTGCGCACGTCGGGCCAGAACTCTTTTGCCACATTGAAGAAGGTATCCAGGGCTATTTGTTGTCCCCACTTGTTCGCGGTATTTCCAAATGATCGATTCACGGCCGGATAGTAGAGGTTGGAGATGCCTGCGGCCACAGCATTTCCGGCCAGCTCGGATGTGTTGAAGTGGTTGCGGCCATCATCGCCGCGAGTGATAACTTCCCGGCTTATCGCATATCCAGTTCGCTTGCAAAATCCCCCCGTGCCTTTCACAAAATAACGAGGATCCTGGTGCAGCGCGACTGGAAATAGCCCTTCACTCATGATGTTGCCAATTGCTTGATCTGCGAATGCTCCTCCGTAATATTTGCCAAACCCCTGCGCTCCCGTTCCGAAGGAACTGTACTGCTTCTGCGCCATCGATGGGCCGGCAAAGATGCCAGCCACCAGAAACGCTGAGGGATCGAAAGAGTCGTCCAATGCAACTTTCATCTTTTCGGCAGGCGTCAACGGTTTGATCTCCGCCGAGTTCTCGTCCGAGCGATAGTTGGGGATTATCCAGAAGATGTGATTCTTGCTCGGTTCATGCTGCGGTACGCTCTGCGCAACGCTGGATGGACTCGACTGAGTCTGACTTGCGCTTGGTGCATCGGGCAGCCTTGACGGTTCCTGTCCAATCGCCACGACTCCTCCCACCAACAAGTTAGCGGAAACCAGTACACGGCAGACCATAGGAACAAACGAAGATGACAGCAACCTCCTCATACTACTAAGGTTGATGCAGGTTGGAGCGCGTCGCGAGGGAATATGAACAACTTGTCATTTGTTCGCCACGATGAATTCATTCTGTGGCGATAATCTTCCTCATGGGATCTTGTGAATGCGATCGGACGATGTGCTACCGACAACTCGCGATCGTATTTCGAATCCTCATCTTTATCTTTGCTGCACCTCTCAGCCGTGCTCAAGACAACTACGAAATTCAGGTGTACGGTTCCGACCTGGTCGATCAGCGCACACCATGGTTGAACTCCATAGCAACTTCACCATCGACGGCTCGAAGACGATCGTAGATGGCGTCTATCCCACCAATCACGCTGAACACGAGACCGTCGAGATCACACACGGCTTCAATGACTGGTTCGAGTGCGGCTTTTACATCTTCACTTCCATAACCGAGGGGCAGAGGTGGCAATGGGTGGGAGACCACATACGGCCGCGTGTTGCCATCCCCAAGAAATGGAACTGGCCGGTGGGCGTGAGCCTCTCGAATGAAATCGGCTACCAGCGAAGGCAATATTCCGTGGACACCTGGACGTGGGAAATCCGCCCCATCGTGGATCAAAAAGCCGGACGATGGTATTGGTCTCTGAACCCCACGCTGGACCGCTCCTTCCACGGCGAGAGCGTGAACCAGGGCGTTGTCTTTTCGCCAAATTTCAAATTCAGTTACGATTTCACTCCGAAAGTCGCGGGAGGTCTGGAATATTACGGTTCGTCGGCCCGGTGACGGGATTCGATGCGGTCTCGCAGCAACAGCACCAGATTGTCCCTGCGATTGATTTGAATATCGCACCGCAGTGGGAGATCAATTTCGGACTCGGCGTGGGCGTCACGGGCGCGACTGACCACCTGATTGCCAAGATGATTCTGGGGTATCCTTTTAATTTCTGATCAAGAACAGGAGCGCACAAGTGATCAAGGGCATCGTGATCGGGTTCATTCTGGCCATTGCGATTTCAGTGGGGTGTGTTTTCCTCTATTTTTCCACTGGCATGGCGCCAGTCGCTACGGCCGATCCGCCTATGCCGTTTGAGAAGAAGTTCGCGAATATGGCTCTGGACGCGCATATTGAGAAGCAACACATTCCTCCATCTCCTGTGCCCGCGGACGAACCTAGTTTTCTTGCCGGTGCGAGCGTATACAAACAGCACTGTGCCTTGTGTCACGGACTCCCAGGACAGCCACCCATTGACTATGCGACAACGATGTTTCCGAAGCCGCCACAATTGTTCCGCGGCAAGGGCGTGACCGATGACCCAGCATCGGAGACTTATTGGAAGGCAGCCAACGGAATCCGCCTTTCGGGGATGCCCTCCTTCAAGACCAAGCTATCCGACACCCAACTATGGCAGGCTAGCGAACTGCTCGCGCATGCGAATGAAATTCCCGAATCGGTGAAGAAGGTCCTGATTCCAGATTCCCCGACGTCGGCATCGGCACCTCCACAGGCTTCACGATCGGGTCAAGAGTCGGTCAAATGATTCAGGGACAACACATCCGGAGCCGTACGTGGGTGTTTTTCTCGATCCATCACGGCGAATCTATGGGATACTGAGGTCGCAACGTGTGCCCGTGGGACTCCAAAGCGAAAAGCATTTTCGTACAATAAACGTACAATGGATCGGGCAATGGGGCCTTTTTAGCCGTTGTGGCAGTTCCTGGAATCAATAACTTACATGTTATCAATACCCTGAATAGTTCGACTCCCGTCGCCTCCACCACTGTCTCCATTATTATCAATAGTTTGCAGGCAGTAAAATTTCCCGTACAATGTTCGTACAACGCCTCTTGAGAGGGGCGGATTCCGAAGAGTCTCCATTACTCTCGCTCTTTTCGGCGTTATCCGTGTGACTCTCTCCCGATGAACACTTGTTGCCTTCTTGAGTTCTCGCTGCTATTACCCCTGCGTTAGAGTAAGCCGGTTCGAGCGGGGCGCACTTGCAATTTTGATGAAGATTTTTTCTTTGAATTCAAATTGAGCCAATGCAAACTCTCGCAGGACTCGCCAATTCCCATGGTCTTATGAGAATCTGTTGAATGGCTAGCGATCTTGTCTGGCTTGAAAACGGCACCTTCGCGGCTTGGGGATGCGCGGCATGCGGTTGGATCTCATCCCATCCTGGCACCAGAACTTCTGCCGCGCCGCCAGCAAGAGTGAAGGAAGCCTTCGACGAACACGACTGCGCTAACACTCCTCGCGTACTACCGGCGCGACGGCGGGAACCCCACGTATGATTTGCCTGCCAAGGAGACAAGGTCAGTGGTTGCACCGATGCCAAGATCCTGCCGATCAGCTTACGGCAACGTAGTCGTCGATCGCACGATACAAACGATTCAAAGCGGGAGCGGGGCATGCAGAGCTGTGATGGACTTTATCGACGACAGGTTGGCAACATCTCTGTGCTGGCATAGCTGAATTGTCCCGCGGCAAATGCTCGTCAATTGTTTTTCGGAAGGACAACGCGCTGCGCGCCTGTTTCATGGGGTGCTCAGGAACTTCGGAAGATTTTCTGCTGCCCCGCCCATAGATCGAGCAAGGCTAAGTTTCGCGAGGTTGTGAGCAAACACGCTGTTGATATAGTCGAGCTCCGCGCCCGCCAGCGCTTCCTGCGATTGAACCAGTTCGACGCTGTCTGCCACACCTGCCTCCACACGCTGTCGCGTGAGATCGAGAGTCTCCTTGGCGACCCGCGCATTCCTCTGCGCCACCTCCACCTCGCTCGTTGCCGCCTCTAAGTCGAGATAGACTTTTCGAATGTCTCCCTCGACTTGCAGTTTGAGATCTTCGAGTTCGGCGCGTCTTTGCGTTAAGGTGGCGTCGGCTTGCTCGATATCGCCGCCCGTCCGGCCACCCTCCCAGATGGGGAAGCGCAGTGTCCCAGTGACCGAGAACGTACCGTGAGATTGGGACGGATTGGTCCCGATCACTCCATAATCGGCGTTCACCGCAAGCGAGGGCAGTCGTTCAGAGCGTGCGCCAGATCGCGCGAGCTCGGCGGCCCGGACTTGAGCCGCGGCTGCCTTTAGATCCGGACGTTGCTCGAAGGCCTGTCTGAACGCCTCCTCCATCGTAATCGGCGGCGCAGTCGAGTAAGGGACGTCATCGGAGAGGTCGTACTGATCGTTGGGCGGCAAACCGGTCATCCGCGCCAGGTTGATCTTCTGCTTCGCAAGATCGTTCTGCAGTGAAGTTAATCGCTGCTGTTCGGTGAGAGCTTGCACTTGGCTGCGATCGACATCGACCTGTGCCACCACTCCTACAGCTCGTTGCTGTGATGCTTGTTGGTAAAGAGCGTTCGCTGTGTCGAGCTGAGCAAGAGCTGATTGCACTCTGGCTTTGTCGGCGATGACCAAAAGATAAGCTCCACCGACGGCTAAGACCACGAGATCTCGAGAATCTTGAGCCGAAAGTTGGTTTGCACGGAAGCTTTCATCGGCCGATTTGTAGTTCTTCCACGCTGTGAGATCCACGACGGTTTGCGTGAGACGGGCCCGCAAGTCAATGTAGTTGTAGGGCCCCAAAATCGATGGCAAATTGAATCCTGGAATCTTCAGCTTCAAGCCCTCGGCTGCCAGGCTGGTCTGCTGGACGGTTTCGGCCAGGTCGCCGGTGAGGTTCGGGAGTAGTACGCTGCGTGCCACGCGCGTTTGCCCGTGCGCCTGACGTACGGCTTGGGCGAGTCCCACCACCCCCAAATTGTACTCAAGGCCGCGTCGGATGGCGTCTCGCAAAGACAGCTTGCCGGAGAACGGCGCGTTGGAAAAACCAGATGTACTTCCCGAGTAAGCCCCTTGAACTTGAACCGTGGGATTGAGTGTGTTGACGGTTGTCGCTACTCCCGGAGTGGATGACTGCGTGGCCGTCACTGAGCCGCTCTCACTGGTTCGGCCCGACAGCGGCAACTGAGTTGCCTGCGTGCCCTGGGATTGGGACGGCGCTGTCTGGGCAAACGTATTGCCGCTTGCCATGCACATGCTGAGCAGGATCAATGTGGCAATCGTCTTCAGGCGACTCGGCAGCGTGTTCAGTTTCGTCTTCCTCATAGACAATTGACCGTGCCTTTCTTTCCTAACTGAGTTGCTTGCCAAATCGCCAGACGCTGAGCGAAACCAGGACGATAGTAAAAATCAACAAGGCCAGGAAATTGGGCCACAGCGCGACGATCCCACTTCCTTTGAGCATGCCGCTGCGGGCGATGGTCGCGAAATGGTGAATGGGATTGAGGATCGTAAAGGACTGCATCCATCGCGGCATCGCTTCGACAGGGTTCAGAGCTCCCGATAGAGAAGACAACGGGGGGTTGATAAAAAAGGCAGTTAGCTGCGCCTGCTGCGCAGATTTACTGAAAGTTGCAATCACCGTGCCAATACTGATTCCGGACAAAATACACAACATGCCGCCAAACAAGACATAGGGCAAGCTGCCGTGAAACGGGATGTGAAATGCGATTTTGAGTGTCGCAACGCACATCAGCATCATGATGCAGAGCAAGGCAAATAGTGGCACGATCTTGGCGATGATGATCTCGGTCGTGCTTGCGGGAGACATGAGCAGTTGCTCCATCGTCCCGGTTTCGCGCTCTCTCACCATCGCTGCGGATGCAACCAATGAACTGTTCATAATCATCAAGAGACCGAAAACACCGGTCGCAATGAACCAGGAATCAATCAGGCCTGGGTTGTAGATGTAAGCCGGCATGATTTGCACTTGTCCTCGGCGGTTTATCTCGTACGCGGCAACCTGCTTGAGGCTGGCATGAATGCCCGTGCTCTGTAGCCCGGCGGTGTAAGTTTGAATGATGCCTTCCGCATAAGCCTGGCTGATGGTGGCGGTATTCGCGTTCGTGGCGTTTAGCAGGAACTGGACCGTGGTTGAATGTCCGCGGTGCAACTCGCGGGCATAATCGTAGGGGATGACCACTCCTGCATCTATCCTGGACTGACTGATTGAATCCCCGAGTTCATCTACCGAAAAATAGTAGCCTCCAAGGCGGAAGCTCTCGCTCTCAGTGAGGGTCGCGACCAATTCGCGGCTCTCCGGAGTCTTGCTTTCGTCGACGACACCGAGGCGAAGGTCTGACACCAACGCGCTCAGCGCGAACCCAAACAGCGTCAGTTGCAAGACAGGAGGAACAAGCAAAGAAAGCATCAGACGGCGGTCGCGCCGGATCTCGTTGAACTCTTTCCGGACCAGCGCGCGGAACCGTTGATTGAAGACGTTTTGAAAGGGATTCGTCATTCGCTTACGCTTTGAGCTGCATTCGCCGCATGCTGTACCATCCAGTCCCGTAGAAAAGTGACCCGATGATGCCGATGATCGTCACCTTCCACCAGACGGCAGGCCAGCCGCCGCCTTGGAGTAGCGCATCCCGCACGACCTCGATGTAGTACCGGCCCCACATGACAGTCGAGATCCAACGCAATCCAACAGGGATGTTCTCGATGGGAAAAATCAACCCGGAGAGCAGAAACACCAGGAGAAAGCCGCCGAGGGCCACCACTTGCATCGCGGCGACCTGGCTCGGGATCGTCGCTCCCACCATCGTTCCAAAGGCCGCCACGCAGAACGTGTAGAGAATTGTGGCAACGATGAAGGGGGTTGGATCGCCGGCCAGCCCCAAACCAAAATATGTAAACAGGAGAACGAGCATCACCACACACTCGGCGAGCGCGACTACCATGAATGCAAGAATCTTTCCCAGCAGGAATTCGTGCGCGGAGATGCTGGAGACATAAACTTGAAGAATTGTCTTCAGCTCCGATTCTTTTGCCATGGCGAGAGAGGCCAGCAAAGGAGGGAACATCGAGAGTCCAAGCACGAAGATCCCTGGACCGTAAAATTTCTTGGAGGAGAGTCCTGGGTTGTACCAGAGGCGGATTGCGGTTTGGACCAGCGCGATGCCTTGAGTGCCGGCGATGCGTTGATTGTATGCACGCGTAATTTCGTTGGCATAGCCCGCCGTGAGTCTTGCGGTATTGGCGTCAGAGGCGTCCAGCAGTAATTGAACGGGAGAATTCACTCCTCGCACCATGTCTCTTCCGAAATGGGGCGGAATGATCAGGACCGCCCGAGCCGCGTTTGAGCTGAGAGCCTGTTCGGGTGGTCGATCAATCGACCAGGACACGACACTAAGACTAATGGAAGCACGAATCGCGTCCACAAAGTCACGCGAAGCGGATGAGTCGTCAAAGTCCTGCACGATGATCGGAAGATTGTTTACGGTCAACGAAAGAGACACGCTCATCAGGAGCAACAAAACCAGAGGAAGCACCAGGGCGAGAACCAGCGTCCGCCAATCGCGACAGATCTGAGTCAGCTCTTTGCGGGCTTGCGCAACTACACGTCGCATCGGGTTTGCTCCTTCCTGTTCATTCTTCCGGTGCAGCCTTTCCCTGCTGGCGCGCTTTTTCGATCACGTTGATGAATACGTCTTCGAGCGAAAAAGGGGTTTCGCGCGCGCTGATTACGCTGATTCCATTGCTTGCAAGCTTCTCTGTCGTGGTCCGTTTGCCTGCCTCAACATCTTCGTCCGTGACCACATGGAGCCGATCGCCAAACAGGGAAACTCGCCAACGTTCAGTGTCGCTCTTGAGCACATCGGCAGCGCGTTGCGGCTGATCGACGCTGAATTCAAGTAAATGGCCGGTTTGCGCGCTCTTGATGCCGCTCGGAGTTCCTTGTGCCACAAGTTCTCCGCCAGCCATGAATCCCAGGCGGTTGCATTGTTCAGACTCTTCGAGGTAATGCGTAGTCACAAGAATCGCAGTACCAGCATCTGCCAGGCGGTTGATCATCACCCAGAAAGCTCGCCGAGCGAGAGGATCGACCCCAGAGGTCGGCTCATCGAGGAAGAGCACGCTCGGTTCGTGCATGATTGCGGCGCCGAAGGCGACACGCTGCTTCCAGCCTCCGGGCAGACTGCCAGTGATCTGGTCTTCCTTCCCTTCGAGTCCCGAGAACGACACCACCCAACGGATTTTCTCGTCGCGCTCACTCGCGGGCACGCCGTAGACGCCAGCGAAAAAACTGAGATTTTCTCGGATGGTCATATCGTTGTACAGGGAGAACTTCTGCGACATGTAACCGATCTGCTGGCGAATGCTTTCCGAGCGGAGGTTGCCCTGCTCGCCGGCCAGCCGCATGCTTCCGCTTGTAGCCTCAAGTAGTCCGCACAACATCCTGATCGTGGTTGTCTTGCCAGCGCCATTTGCGCCCAGAAGACCGTAGATTTCTCCATAAGGAATCTCTAGGGTTACATTCTTTACCGCAGTGAACGCTCCGAATTGTTTCGTCAGATTGTCCGCTCCGACCGCAATTTGGCCGCGCAGGTTCGAGTGATCGTGGCGCCCGGGAAACGTTGGATCCTTCGACTCTTCGCCTAGAGCTCGCAGGCCGGCAACGAACACGTTCTCAAGGGTGGGCTCATCGATGCGAACGTCGCTAACGTGCAGGCCGGCTTTGCTACAGAGTTCTTCAACGATTTGGCGCGCTTTGTCCGGGTCATGAGCAAGGACGTCAAGACGATCACCAAAACGCTCCACATCCATGATGTCTTGCTTCGGACCGGATACCTCTGACAGCACGCGTTCGGCTTCGCTCAAGTTGTCGACTCGGACTTCCAGTCGCTTGGCGTCCAGAGCTTCTCGTAATTCCGCCGGAGTGCCAATTTTCTGGATCTCGCCTTTGTGAATGAGCGCGATCCGATTGCACCTCTCGGCCTCATCCAGGTACGGCGTCGAAATCAGGATGGATAAGCCCTCAGCAGCCAAGTGCGCCAGGGCGTCCCAGAACTCGCGCCGTGATACTGGGTCCACGCCGGTTGTCGGTTCATCGAGCACGAGCACGCGAGGTTGAGGCACCAAGGCGCAAGCCAGCGAAAGTTTCTGCTTCATTCCGCCACTTAACTGCCCAGCTAGGCGGCTGGAGAATCGATCCATGTCGAACATCTGCAGATACTGGCGGCCTCGCTTCACGATGTCGTCGGATGCGACGCGGCGCAAATCGCCGACGTAGCGGATGTTTTCGATAACCGTAAGATCGGGGTACAAGCTGAATGCTTGAGTCAGATAACCTGTCTGGGAGCGTGCCTCGCGCGCCGGCTGGCCAAAAACCTCAGCCGATCCGGAGCTCGCTTCCATGACCCCGGCGAGAATCTGGAACGTCGAAGTTTTTCCCGCACCATCCGGGCCGATCAAGCCGAAGATCTCGCCTTTGCCCACCTCAAAACTGATTCCGCGAACGGCTTCTAGTTTGCCGTAGCGTTTCCAAAGCTCGCTAATTCGAATGGCACTCGTGTCCGAACCATCGGAACCAGGTTTGGAAGTTAGCGGAGTGGAAGTCGCGGTCGTCATTTGCGCTTTTCTTCGGGCCACTGGTCGCCTGCAATTAGGATTTCTCCGTCCGAGGGCATACCCGGTTTGGCATATCCCAGGGCTCCTTTCAGCTGCAGCTTTAGGCCGACCACTTGTTTCACACGGTCATCGCGGAAATAAGTGTTCTCTGGAGTGAACGTCGCTTGCGGGTCGATGCGCGAAACGTATGCGTCGACCGGTTGCTTGGGATTCGAATCCAGATACACATGGGCAGCCTGGCCGACCTTGATCTTGCCGATCTGTCCCTCGGGAATAAAACCTCGCAGGTACACCTTGCTGAGATCCAGCAGAGTAATGACCGGGGTTCCTGCGGTAATCACCTCTCCCGGCTCAGCCACGCGGGTTACGACCGTCCCGTCAAAGGGCGCCTTCACGGTCAGATCCTGGCGATTTTCCTGTGCCTCAGTGAGCTGCGCCTGGGCCTGACCAACACTCGCCATCGCGTCGGCAATAGTCGCCTGCTGCTGCGCCAGTTGCATGTTCACTCCGGCTACGCGGCGCTTGGCGCCGGCCACAGCGGCTGCCTGTTGGTCCGCCGTTGACACTGCTTGTCTCCCTTGGCGCTCGGATACGGCTCCCGATTGCGCTAGGCGCGTGTATGCCTCTTTGTCGAAACTGGCAATGTCGTGGGCGGCTTCTTGCTGCGCAACGTTCGCCTCTTCCTGCCGCAACTGTTCATCAAGGACCGCAATCTGGTCTCGCGCGGATCTGGCCTTGGCTTGCGCTTGCTGAACTTCGGCTTGCGCTTGCTCTATGCGTGCCCTCAATTGCGCGTCGTCGAGCACGGCGATGATGTCTCCAGTGGATACACGATCTCCCTCGCGCACTCGGATTTCGAGAATACGGCCGCTCGTCTTGGGGGACACAGCCGAGTCGTCACCTTCGATTCGACCGCTGAGCGGTACGATGTTTACTGGTAGCGGAGGAACGTAGAAGAACACTCTCCAAACGCCAAATCCGACGGCGGCGAGAATCAGAATGACAACCACCGGAACAATGAGGCGATGGGCCATCGAGCGAGGCGGCTTCGCATCGGCAGGCGCCGGTTTTGGTTTTGCTTGACCTGGCTGCGCTGCGGCAGGAGCAGATTTGGAATTTGGTTGCGCTGGGTTCGCCGCCGCAGGAACAGGTTGCGCTTTTGTTTGGGCTGGCTGCGCTGCTACAGGAACAGATTGAGGGTTTGGTAGGAGTGGCTGCGCATTGGAACCATTACTCCCCAAGGCCGTAATCGCTGCATCAAAGGTTTGGATTTCCTTCTGTGCTCGTTCCCGCTCGTGCTTCAATTTCTCGACTATTTCAGACACGTTTCCCACTGCAGGCGCAGGAGCAGGTTTTGGTTCGAGTTGCGCTGCCACAGGCGCAGGTTGCGGCTCTGGATGGGGTTCTGGTTGCGGTTGGTCCTGCTTTGGAAGTTCTTGAGGCCTGTCGATCACCAGTTGTTCCGTCATTTCTCACCTCGCCTGCTCGACACAATAGCTCGTCGATCACCAGAATTTGCTTGTCGAAGATATGCCAGCGAAAAGTCCCAGATATGCTCGGCGATCCGGTCCACCTGCTCCGGTGTCATTTCTAACTCCGGCCAAAGTTGCTTCAGTAGAGGACCCGCCAGAACATAAACAAGAATTTGTCCCATGACGCTGTGTGCGCACAGCCGGGTCTTCTCATCTTTGGGAGGCAAATCGATGATGCCCCCGATCAGTTCGAGCAGTCGCTTGTAAAGCGGCCGGGACACTTCGTTGACCACTCGCGACAGCGCCGGTGTGGGCTGCACAAGTTCGTGCACCATGATTCGAAAGTGCCAGTCCGGCAAATTTGGCTCGGCCACGCTTTGTAGGCGAGCTCTGATGACCGCCCGTAAGATGTCCTCTGGAGGTGCATTCTGATCAAGTGCACGGTTGATTGCATCCACCCGAGCCGCCCGCACGGATTGCTGCAATACTTCGGTATACAAACCTAATTTGTCGCCGAAGTGATAGTTGACCGCTGCGATATTGGCGCCCGAGCGCTTGACGATTTCCCGCACCGTGGTCGCTTGATAGCCGTGCTCGGCGAAGACGTGACCGGCGGCTTCCACCAGCTTCTCCCGCGTTGAAGCAGCAGCCCTGGGCGCGGACACCCGATGCGTTTGCCTTCGACTTTGTTGCGACAGGAACATGAAACAACAGTCTTAAACGACAGTCTGAAACAAAAGTTTGAATCTCACCGAGGCTATCTTGTCAGATTCGTGATCACGAAAGATGTTCACTGTTGCTCATGATCGTGAGAAATCACTTGATTTGATGAGGGCTGCCGGTTAGCTAATCTGAGGATCCGATCGACGCGATCTTTTCTGGTTCAAGAGTTCTGCCTGTGTTCGGAACGAACTGGGCAATCGGGCTGGCTAACACAGTCACGCCTCTTGCGGGTTTTCGTCGCCGCCTTTCGTGGGGTGCGTGGTTTCTTCCGAGCTGCTGTTGCCGTTTTTCTGACTCAAGGTGCGGCTTCAACCGTGGATAGCAATTCCCGCTTCAGCGGTTGGATGCGCGCGGCTTCTTCTTCCAACCGCAGCTGAGCGTCGCGATCTTTTTGGCTCTCGGTCTCCTTAGGTATGCCGGAATCGTTTTCGCTGTCATGGGTAGAGTGGTCAAAATTGCACCTGCCTTTTCCGAGCCAAAGGGCGATGGTTCCTAGTCGTTTGACCGCCAAACCTCAGCGCACTATGTGTTAGGGAGACCCCGGCAAGATGTGGCGCAGAGATCCCATAAGCCATTGACAATACAATAGCTTAGATGAAACAAGGACTGGCTAGATTACATTGTCTGACAACTTCACATATTGTGAAGTATTCTAGGTGAGTGCATATCGTTACGCGTAGGCACCTGAGCGAGGCGGCGAACGAAATCAAAGCGTGGGTGGGCATCGTCGAGGCGGTCCGGTGGCACAATTTTGCGGAAGTGCGCGGCATGTTTAAGGATGCCGATCCCGTGGATGGCTACGTGATCTTCAACATCAGACAGAACCGGTACAGGCTTATCACCGTCGTCCACTATTCAAAAACGACGGATGAAAAGCAGGCCGAAGGGCACGTCTACATCCGATCTTTCTTGACGCATAAGGAATACGACAATCGCAGTAACTGGGATAGGAGGTTTGGAACAAAATGAGCACAGTTCTCGCAAACCTTGCGGAAATGATTGCGCGCGGCGCTCCCCACGTCATACACAATGACGCGGAACTTGAAGCGTATACCAACGCTCTCTTCCGACTAACGGCGCTGGAAAGCCCCTCTAGCTCTGAAGTGGAAGCAATCGAACTCCTAACCTTACTCGTGGAACGTTACGAGCAGGAGCATTACTCGATTCCTGCGGCTGATCCGGCTTCGGTTGTGCGGTTTCTCATTGAACAGCAGAATCTCACGCAACGTGACCTGATTCCTCAATTTGGCTCGGAGAGTGCGGTTTCAATGTTTTTGGCAGGGCAACGGAATCTCACCATAGAACAAGTGCGGAAATTGAGCACTCGGTTCAAACTTCCCGCTGATGTGTTCATTCCAAAGGGGGCCGTGGGAGCAAGAGCCTAATCAGACATAGCAATTCTTAGAGAAGCTGTACTCTCAATCCATTTTGATTTTTCGGACGTGGGTTCCACCTGTAGGTTACATATCGCTTGAAAGTCTAAACCGTCATCACTTCCTGGTTTGTAATGACGTATTGCAACACCTGCATCCACTACGCCCGAAGACCGCGAAAATCGAGTCACCCCCACAAACAAGAGATTGGCGCAGCAACAAGACGGTCGCCGAAGGGAACAGGTCTTCCGCTATCGTAGAGAACCACTCCTAGCTTGAAGTTATCGCCGCAGGCGTCCGCCAGTTTACGGAGACCCTTGAAGTCACCCGCATTCACGGTGGCGCTCGCCTTGACTTCGATACCGACCAATGCACCACTCCCAGTTTCAATCACAAGGTCAACCTCGTCCTGATCTTTGTCCCGGTAGTGGTACAAAGCGCAGCTCTCACCAAACCAAGACACCTGTTTCAACACCTCAGAGAAAACAAATGTCTCCAGCAGAGGCCCGAAGATCGAACGGTCTAGGGCGATCCGTTCCGCGGTAGCCCCCAAGAGCGCACCGAGTAGACCGGAATCAAGGAAATGCAGCTTGGGCGTCTTCACCAAACGCTTCAACTGATTCCGAAACCACGGTTCCACCCGACGAACGAGAAACAACTGCTCCAGAACAGAGACATACTTCCTGGTGGTCTTGTCGTCAAATCCAACTTGGCCGCCCATCTGCGTGAAATTGGTTAGCCTGCCAGAGTGGTGGGCGAGAACCTGCAACAGCCTCGGCATTTGGTCAAGTTTTTCCACGTCGGCAACTTCGCGTACATCCCGCTGCACAATGGCTCTTATGTAATCCCGCGCCCATGTCTGGCGTCGCTTTGGATCTTCGCGCCGCAGCATTTCGGGGTACCCGCCAATCAGCACGGCTTGTACTAGGTCTTCGCCGATCATCGGCTCCGCAGGTTTGCCAAGTTTGCTATCGAACGCTGCTTTTAGGAAATCGGGCTTTTTGCCTCGGATTTCAGCCCGCGAGAGGGGCAGAAGGCTCACGATCTCCATGCGGCCAGCTAGACTCTCCGAGACCTGAGGCAGAGTCAGAATATTCGCTGAGCCCGTCAACAGAAACCGGCCGGCCCGGCGATCATCATCCACTGACTTCTTGATAGCCCGGAGGAGGTCGGGCACTCGCTGTACTTCGTCAATGGTGGTTCGATCGAGAGCCCGCACGAACCCAGTTGGATCGCTGCGTGCCGCAGCCAGCACCGTGTCATCGTCCATGGTGATGAATTCGCGATTGCCCGCGACCAAATCGCGGACCAGTGTGGTCTTGCCGCACTGACGAGGCCCCGTAACCATGACAACCGGCGTGTCCTTGAGCGCGGTGGCCACCAGTTCGCCGGAAAAGCGAGGAAAGAGCACATGATCGGTATCGTCCATGCCGGGTGGAGGCTCCGTCTATTTCGGATTAATGTTACGTCTATTCCGGATTATAGACTCGTCTGATCCGAATGGAATGCTGGACATTGGCGGAACTCGTCCCGGCTCGTGGTGGGCGACCCTACCTGGGTGTGTGAGATATATGGTGGCACCCTCGCGGATCGAGCCTGTATCGTCCCCCGTCGTTACATCTTTGCGTTAGTCAGTCGGCGCAGAAAACTCTCCTTGGCGGCGTGCGTTCGGCGGAGTTCCCCCAGTGCGGACTGGAATGCAGTCACCCGGCCTTGCCGGGCCATGAGATCACGCAAGTCAGTCAGCAGAGTGACGGCCTTGTCGTATTCATTGGGCTGCCGTTTTTGGATATGCGCTTCAATCTGATTCCAAGTCGCTTCTTCGCACTTCCCCAGTTGGTCCAGATAGCGAGAGCGGTTGGCCTCGTCCTCTGCTTTCCGCCGCGCAACTTCTGCCGTTCGCTTCGCGTCCAGTAACCGGGTCCTTTCTTGCGCACGGACATGAGCCGGTGTAAGGAGACCACTAGCAGTGCGTCGCCGAATTGAACGTGTGCTCCACGCTTCAGAACAAGCCATCTTGCCCTCCCACGACCAGTTCGCGCGCGACCGAAAGTGCTACTTCCGAGCCGAAATCCTCCTCAATCACAGCCAACGAAAGATCGATGCCCGCTGTCACTCCCGCAGCGGTCCAGAATTTCCTGTCCCCGCACATACAGCGAGCCATTGAGGCTGCGGCGTTTACGCAGGAGTGCTGCGGTTGAATCCTAGAACCAGGCGGAGAACGGACCTCTCCCGGCCTGAAGAGCGGGTGACCTACTGGTTTGCCAGAGCAATCAGATACGCGTCGACCAGATGAACGAGTTCTTGCTTGAGCGCAAGAGATCCTAGGGTTCCCCTTCGGGCGGCATCGTGAACCACTCCCTCGATCGCAGAGGAGAGCACATGCGCTCGGACCTCGCTGCGCGGACTCTCGCAGGATCTTTCGCTCGCCGCGATCAGCTTGGTGTAGAGGTTCGAGTATTCACTCTCAAACTGCTGGTGTACGGATTTTGAAATCTTCCCGCGCGGAACGTCTTCAAGAAGCACGCGATGAAGCGAGGGATGAATGGAATGTGCTGCGATCATCCCCGAGATCAGCCCTTCAATGCGCGCGCCGCGGGAGGTGTGTTCGTCTGCGATCCGCAGCGCCGCCAGCACATCATCAAAATGACGGCGCAGGATTGCCTCTGCCAGTGCCAGCTTGTTCGGAAAATACTGGTACAGGGAACCGATGCTCACGCCGGCGGCATCGGCCACGGCATTGGTGGTGAACCGCGCCCAACCTTGACGGTCGAGAATGCGAGCAGCGGCCTCCAGAATCGCTTCGACGGTTGTGCGGGCGCGCGCCTGGCGCGGCTCTTTTCTCATCATTCCGCGTGCCGTCAATATGCGAGTAGTCAAAAATGCGCCTCCGTGGAAATATGAGTATAACGCTCGCATTTGCTCAGGTTCTTGTCAAGAGCCCGCGGCGAACGAAATTCCCCGTACAGGAGTATCCATGACCACCCTGCCAAGAACCAGTCGAGAAGTTAAATTGGCTGTCCGGCCCGTTGGTCTGCCCGGACTAGAACACTTCCGCGTGGTTCAGGTCCCGCTGCCCACACCGCAGCATAGCGAAGCGCTCATTCGAAATCGATATTTCCGGATCGCCGCCTCACTCCGCATGATGATCAGCGAAGGGGCTGAACGTGTGGAGGGAGTACCGTTTCCGGCTCTGCGTCCCGGGGACACGCTGTTCGAGGAGACGGTTGGCGAGGTTTTGTCGGCTCCCACTGGTTGCGGATTGTCCCCCGGCGATAAGGTCCTGCACAATCTGGGATGGCGTGAATTCGCGGCGGTCCCCGTGTGCGATTGCACCTTGCTCGATGACACGCTGCCTGATGTGGCGGCGCATCTGGGACACGGGTGGACGGCCTACGCGGCCCTGACCCGCGGCGTGCGGATTCTGCCGGGCGATACAGTGTTCGTAACCAGTGCGGCAGGCGCTATCGGTTCGATGGCTGGGCAGGTTGCGCGCCTGTTGGGAGCGGGCCGGGTGATCGGCAGCACGAGTTCGCAGGAAAAGGCGACGCGATTGGTTTCAGAGTTGGGATATGACAGCGCGATAGTCCGTGACGAAGAGCCGTTGGCGGCTCAACTTGCCGAGGTTGCGCCCGATGGGGTAGACGTTTGCCTGGATATGGTCGGCGGTCCGCAATTGCAGGCCGCCGTCAAGGCGGCGCGAACCGGGGCTCGCTTCGTCCTGGTCGGTGCATTGTCAGGGCAACTTGCCGCTCGCGGTACGGGCAGGACCGCGCCAGTACAGCTTGATTCGTTTGACCTTCTCCTGAAGAAGATCACGATGCGTGGTTACAGCGCGGATGACGATCCGGAGGTTCGCAGTGAGTGGACACGCCGCTTTGCCGATTGGCTCCGGTCGGGCGACATACACTTCCCGCATGTGACGATTGACGGCATTGAGGCTGCGCCTGGGGCCTTACGAGATGTGATCGAGGGGCGGCATTTCGGGGTCGTACTAGTTAAGCTTTGATTCCTTCCATCGTGAATTGCGCCGGATAAATTTGAGTGAACACAAGACCCTGAAAAATGAATCGCTCATGGTTAACGCTTAATTGGCGCTTACGGGCGGGCCCCCGGGCGTGGCCACAATTTGGCCAAGTGCGAACAATGCAGACATGACGGTCAATCCGCCATGCGAACTAGCGTCGCCCGCACGGGTTGTCTTCGGCAAGCGCGATGAAGCGATGACGCGGCCCTGTGTGTTCGCATCAGGGTAGACATCGCAGGCCATGCGCGTCGCCCAGCAAAGCAGACGCTTAGGAGTGGCGCGGTGTGGACGGCAATTCGGCGCTTGCGGCGTCCGGGAGGCTGAGTGGAAGTCCAAAGGCGTGAAACAGGCGCGGGCCGGTGGGTGGCACAAACAGGGTTAGCGTGGAAATCATATCATCCTCGAGTCCGAGCACGTGGATGAAGTGCGCTTCCAATGGCCCGTCCGCGCCAGTGCGGGCATAGACGGCGAAAGCGGGGCTGCCCGTTGGCTGCCGTCGGTACCAGGCGAAGGCCGCTACAGGTCTTCCACGCCATTGCAAAGAAGGACCGGATCGCCTCGCGCCCCGCATACCATTGAAGCCACGGCGGCATGATGTAGGTTGCGTCCTCTTTGAGGAGGGTCACGAAGCCATCCAGATCATGCCCTTCCCAGGCCTGTAGATAACGGCCGAGGAGCTTTTGCTGCGCGGGATCTTGCCGGGATGCCACCGGCGGCCGGCCGTCGGGATAGCGTTTGGCAAGCGTCTCGCGCGCCCGCTGCAGAGCGCTGTTGATCGAGGCAGTCGAGCCGCCCAGCAGCGTTGTGGCTTCAGCGGCAGCCCAGCACATCGCACAGCAAGATTGAGGCGCGCTGGCGCGGCGGCAGTTGCTGGATGGCGGCGACAAGAGCTAGCTGCACGGCCTCGCGGGAGGTATAAGCCGCGTAATGCGATTTGCGCTTGGAGGTCAAGTGGCACTGGAGAACTAAAGTTCGTGCCCCATACCGATGGTTTCAAGCAGGTGTGCAGTTGGCTGATACGGTATGATCATGCCAACTCCACTTGAAACGCGCTATCTGCTCGCTGCGGTGATTCTCGCCGAGGAACTCAGCTTCACCGGGACGGCAAAGCGGCTCAAGATGTCCCAGTCAGGAGTGAGTCGGCGTTTGAACGAATTGGAGAGCCGATGCGGATTTAAGCTCTTCAACCGCGATCATAGCAATGTGGTTATCACTGACGCGGGACGAGCATTCGTAGAGGAAGCCAAGCTTTCACTCATCCACGATGAACGAGCCATTGAATCCGGGAAAGCGGCAAACGAAGGCGTCGAATCACATCTGACCATCGGTCGGTCGCCGTACCTGGATCCGATGATAGTTCCCACGCTGTTCTCGATCCGGCTTCCTCTCTATACTAACCTTGTCCTCCATATGCAGAGCGATTTCGCGCCTGAGCTTGTGCACGGTCTGCTTGCATCAAGACTCGACCTCGCCCTGATTGCAAATCCTAGCCCTAACCGCAAGCTCACGATGGCAAAGATTACGGAGGCCCCGTTCTACATTGCCATTCCAGAGAATCATCCTCTAGCGTCCAAAGACGTCCTTACCCTTGAAGACTTGCGGGGCTGCACCTGGATTGTTTTTGATCGCAAAGTCCACCCAATACTGCACGACATGATTTGTCGGCGCGCAACAGAGCAAGGGGTCGTTTACAAGAATAATCAGAATGTGCTGACGGCCGACGAAGCTTTTCAATTGGTTGCGGAAAACGTTGGCATCGCATTTCTGACAATGGCAAGCGCACTGCGCACGAAGCGGCCGGGCATAGCAGTACGTCCGCTCGTCGATAAGGAGCTTCGGGTGGAGCTTTGGCTCGCCTCCCGAGCCGACAATAAATCCAAACTTGCGAGCGAATTCGTGCGGGCGTTTATGAAACGAATTGAGCAGATCATCGCCCCTCCTCAAATGATTCTGCCGTTGGGTGATGCGCATTCCCGAGCTGGCGCGCATGCCCCATGCGCTCGATCCTGAAGGCGGATTTCGCGTTCGCTCAAAATTCACTTTAGGGCTCGGCCTAATTAACCACCCTGCATCGGGCCGACACACCATCCCTGCTAGTTGGTTTGCTCCTTACTCTACAAACATCTTCTAACCATGACGATCTCGGCCCCGGCGCGCACCCGCGCCAGCACGCCGGCGAAGTCGCTGGCGGCTTCCGCCTCCGAGATGTGGATGATGTTCTTCGCCATCAATGACATTGTATCGCTATGTCGCTACTTACCTTCCTCCTTCCACGTCATTCCTCGTAACCTCTTTCGCGGTCGAGCGACTGTAGAGGTTCGGACCTTCTTGTGCCTTCGGCGTAGTCTTCCGCGTGTGCGGCCACGGCCGCGGTAGACTGTTTCTTGTTGTGCGGCGCCGGGATGCGTGACCGGGTGGACCCGCTCGAACTCCTGGCCTGCGTGCTCTGCAGGCCGACCTGGAAAATGCGACAATCTTTCCGTTACATCGGTCTCCTGGAGGCGCAGGGCAGCGGCGGATTGCGCCGATGTGCCTGGGACACGATAATTGATGGTTGTGCTGGCGGCAGAAATTGCGGGATGGAACGCAATAGTGAGGAAGCGCATATGGACCTTAAAACTCTGCTCGATACACCCCCGTGGGACTGGCCAGAAGATGCCGGGAGGACGATTTGGAGGATTCTGATTGATCCGCGAGCCAAGGAATCCGACCGCCTGGTCGCCGCCGAACTGGCGGGCGATTTTACGGTGATCAACGAGGAATTGGCCGATACGTTAGTGACGATCGCAAGTAGTGCCAACGAGGCAGAGCAACTGCGCGCACGGGCGGCAACTTCGCTTGGGCCAGTCTTGGAGCAGGCGGACACCGATGGATTCGAGGATCCGGATGACGTACCCATTACCGAGCATACGTTTCGCACCATCCAGGAGTCGCTGGAGAAGCTTTACCTCGCTAACAGCACTCCCAAGGAAGTGCGGCGGCGAAGTTTGGAAGCATCGGTGCGCGCACCCCAGATATGGCATCAGAATGCGATCGGGCAGGCGTATTCCAGCGGAGACAAAGAGTGGATGCTGACCGCTGTATTTTCGATGCGATGGATTCGCGGTTTTGACGATCAAATACTGACGGCCTTGAAAACCAGCGATCTCGAAATCAAATACCAGGCAGTCATCGCGGCCGGCAACTGGGGGCTGGACGCTGCCTGGTCGCCCATCGTCGAACTCCTAAATGACGCTCACTCCCCAAAGCCTTTACTGCTTGCCGCGATCGGTGCCGTGGGCAGTATCCGTCCCGATGAGGCGCCGGAAATCCTAGTTGATCTGGCCAATTCCGATGACGAGGAAATCGCTGAGGCCGTTGAGGAGGCGGTGGCGCCAGCCGACGTGGCTTCAGACGAGGAAGACAGCGAAGAGGACGAGTGGATCAGTTGAGCGCGATTACGCGTGCACGGATCGGAAATGGCAACCGAGTGGGTACTCAACGAATATTGCTCGACCATAGCCGCGCCGGGGTTTTTGTCCAACAATGGGGCCACAAAATCGTCGGGGCCAAAGTTGACGCAAGTAGCCTATGGGCACAAAAGATTGATCCTCGGGCCGCCCCTACCTCCCATAAGCTAATCGTAGAAGATCTGTTTCGATTCACTCTCTCTTCCCACGTCTCCAGACCAGCCACATTAACATTTGCTCGACACAATACGATAATAATGACGCAACATAGTAAGCTAATACTAGTACAGCCTAATAGTATATTTAATAAAGAATATCGCTATTAACGGCTTGGTGGTTTCAGGGCTAAGTACCATCGGGCCGCGAATTCCAGGTAGTCCTTCGGGAAGTTGAATGTGGGCCATCACCCAATCCTCCAATTCTTGTGCACCATCAAAAGAGAAACTTTAGCGCCAACTGGATCACCCGCGGACCCAAGTCCGCCTGGATTTGTCCGAAATCTGGCGAACTGATGTCACTCACCGGCAGCCGGAAATTCGTATGATTCAGGAAATTGAAGAACTCAGCCCGGAATTGAAGTTCCTTTGACTCTGCCACCTGAATATTCTTGAACGCGGAAAAATCCCAATTCACGTATCGCGGCCCTTGCACGACGTTGCGGCCCTCGTCACCGAATACCTGGAATCGTCCAAGAGGGTCGGGAGCGAGTTTCTGGAAGGCGCTTACGTTGAACCATTCCTCTGGCGTGTGCGGGCCGCTGTTTGGGTTTCCAATCAGATTCGGGCGGTTCGCGGAGAAGCCAGTGATTTCCGGCGCACCTCCTTGGAGAGAATTGTCAGACGAGTCAAATACGGTGAAGGGTGTTCCGCTCATGAAAGCCGCAATGCCGTTCAGCTGCCAGTCGCCCAGTACGTGCTCGTACCAGGTATGAGGCTGCCTCCAAAACGGGAGACTCCACTGATAGCTCAAGACCAGCCGGTGCCGCGCGTCGAACATAGATCTACCGCGCTCAGCGGCAAGATCAAAGGGGTTTTGCGCCAGGTCATTCTCTCCGGCAACCGGTTGCGACGCCGACCCGGTGATGTTGAAGGAGGAAACGTCATCGATGGATTTCGATAACGTGTAGGAAGCGAGGAAGGAAAGGCCGTGTCCAAAGCGCTTCCGCAGGCTGGCCTCTAACGCGTTATAAGACGAATTTGCAATTCCCGCGATCAATCCGGCGGAGGCGTAGACGCAGCCATTTGGCTGTGCCAACGTACATCCTGAATACAGGCGCCGCTGGTTCACGTTGTTTTCGTTCGAGATGGGGTTGCCGCTGGAGTCGACGCCCGGAACAAAGACAGTCGGGTTTCCTTCGATGAACCGTGGCAGTTTGATTCCATTCGTTCCCACGTAGCCGATCTGCACCAGCCAGTCGCTGCCGAACGATTTCTCGAGATTGAGATTCCAGTCTTGCGCGTAAGGCAAGGGCAGGTTGGGGGCGAGCGTCAGAATGGTCATTGGCTCTGCGAACTGGCCGGTGAAAAGATTTTGACCTGCATAGGGATTGGCAAAGCTTGTAGGGGTACTTACCTGCGGGGTCTGAAGGAATGGCGGTGCGCTGATGGGCGACTGCAGTGGACCACCCTGGCCCGTGTAGTACGGCTCGTAGAAGATGCCGTACGCCGCACTCACCAGCCATTTCGCATCACCAGTAGGATCCCAGGCCAGGCCCACGCGAGGGGCAAATGCCTTCTTGTCAGTCGGAATCAGGCCCGCCGGCACGCCGGGATCACCCGGATAGAGCAGGCCCGCAGGAGCGCTCGGCATGACTCTGGACTGTGCGCCTGGAACCCAGAGATTTTGGCGATTGTGAATTTCCGTGTCTGGAGACGGCAACTCATATCGGAGCCCCAGGTTCAGGGTCAGACGTGACGAGACTTTGTAGGTGTCCTGGGCATATGCGTCCGAGGCTTGCCCTCGAATTCCCCGTGAAAAGTTGCCGACTCCTTGCAAGAAAAGCACGGGCTGGCCAGACAGGAAGCTGGCGAATCCGTCGCTGTAAGGAAAGGTCGAAAATACAAAGAAGCCGTTGGTAGCTATCCCCTGCAGGGCATTGATATTGTCGTGGCGATAGCCTCCGCCAAACTTCAATTCGTGGTTGCCGTGAATCCAGCTCAGAGAACCGGAATAGTCAAAGGTGTTCTGATACGTGTTGCGCGGTCCAGTGATGGGATCGCCGACCGAGGCGTAGCCGCCTACCTGGATGAACGGCGGTCCAAGGGCTGCATCGAGACTTGGCTGGTATTGAAAACCCAAGTCCATCGGGGACTCATGATTGATGCCCTCGCCAAAGAGAAATTTGTTGCGCAGATAAGAAAAACGAGCCACGCCGATGATTGCAGGTGAAAAGATGTGGGTCTCCTGCGCCACAAAGTTCTGCGCGCGATCATCCTCTCCTACCGGGAATCCCGGCACATTCGCACCGGCGGGAGAAAGCGGATCGGTAGTCGGGCCGCCGCTGAACATGTAGCGAAAATTCAGCGTGTCCGCGGGAGAAAGATACTGGTCTAACCGCAGTCCGAATTGATCGTTGTTTACGCTCAGTGACTGCGTGGTTATGAATGTGTTGCGCCCGCTGTTGGCTGCAGGGAAGAACGGAAGGACGTTCAACGCAGTTGGATCGAACGGGCCTGTCAATGTATTGTTCGGAACCGGAACCGGTTGGCCCGTCGCAAAACTGTAGAGCTGATTCTGAGGATTGCTGCAGAACCCACCCGTAAAGGATCCGCCTGGGACCGTGCACATCTCCGAGAAATTGCCTTGCCGCTCCAGCGGCGAAGGCACGGTTGCGGAATCCGTTTCACCCTGGCGGTTGCGGAATCCCTCGTAATATCCGAAGAAGAAGGTTTTGTCTTTAATGATCGGCCCGCCGAAGGTGCCGCCGAACTGATTCTGCTTCAAAGGCTGAACCGTCTGAGTGAAGTAATCCGACGCGTCGAAGGCGTCGTTGCGCAGAAACTCCCAGGCAGCGCCGTGAAATGAATTGGAACCGGAACGTGTGATGATGTTGGTCGTGGACCCAGTATTTCGACCGAACTCCGCATTGGCATTGTGCGTCATGATCCTGAATTCGGCGATTGCGTCGATAGGCGGCTTAAGCACAAAACCGGCATCGACCGCGTTCACGTTGTCGGCGCCATCGATGAGAAAATTGTTGGACTCCGGCCTCTGGCCGTCGACCGCATAACCCTGATTGTCTCGCAATCCTCCGCCTGCCTGGAGAAGTCCCGGCGTCAAGGGAACGACGCCCGGTTGAAGGACTCCCAGTTGAGCAAAGTCGCGGCCATCCAACGGCAAGTCGAGGATTTCGCGCTCCATCACGGTTTGCCCCAGGCTGCTGACCGTATTTTGAATCAGCTCCGCGTTCGCCTTGACCTCAACTTGTTGGGTCTCGGACCCAACTTTGAGATGGATGCTGACCGTCGCGGTCTCGTTGACATCCAACGAGATTCCTTGTTGCAGGTACCCTTCGAAACCTTGCGCGTGCACCTCTAACTGGTAGTGCCCGATCGGAAGTTCGACCAGCACGAAGGCTCCCTGGCGATCCGTAACCGCTGCACGAGTTAAGCCGGTTTCGACCTGCTTTGCCGTCACCGTCGCAGCCGATACGATAGCGTTACTCGGATCCAGTACAGTTCCGCGAATACTTCCCGTAATTTGCTGTCCCGCGACGTTCACACTTACGAGGTTCAAGCCTGCAACGGCCGTCGCCAGCACAAACGCCAGCTTTCTCAACCTACTCATGCGTCTCCCCATTTGTTCTCACGAATCGCTAGTGACGTTGAGATGAAAGCATTCCTGACGAGCGAACAGTTCAGAACGTGCCGCGAAATCTACCCACAGATTAAAGTTCCGCGATTATAGGGATGCTTAGTGGCGGGTCAATAATGCGAAAGCAGTATTAGCTTTTGCCAAAGCGCGACTGACCAAGTCTGTAGGGTTCTCGAATTACCGCGCCGTAGCTCCCATCCCGTGCTATCGCGCTCATCGCAGTCGTTTGGGCCGACGCTGTGTAGGGCACACAGCAGGCGTGGGACTCAACAGACACCCATACACCAACTCCTGCGGCTTCTGTCGCCGGTTTGCGACGCGAACTCGGCTTGGTTTCCACGACCGCGTCAGTAATCGGCGAGATCGTAGCCGTCGGCATTTTTCGTACTTCCGCCGGCATAGCTAAGGCGTTGGCTTCTCCGCTGTGGCTGCTGGTGGCCTAGCTCGCGGTAGGTTGCGAAACAGACCCCTCGAAGTCGCCATTGCGCCTTCCTCACGACGAAAGTCCCTCCTCCGGTTTCACCGCGTCCTTCATCTTGAGAATGCTCAGAACTCCAACCGCGCCTGAAACGCGATCATGCGGGGAGTGCTGTCGCCGCCCAACCCCACGCCGAGCAGGCCGGTCGGAGGAGAGGTCGTGTACGTCAGAGCTCCGAATCCAGTTTGACTAGAAGGCTCGCTTGGAATGCCGGCCTGCACCACGCTTGGAAGGCCGAAATTTGGGTGGTTGAATACATTAAAGAACTGACCCTCAAATCGCAGTTTTACATGCTCGGTCAAGGGAAACCATTTCGTCAGGTAGAAGTCACTCCAGAGGAAATCAGGACCGCGCAGTGAATTGCGGCGGAGGTTGCCGAACTGGCAATTCTGCGGGCTGTCGCCGCCATAGCATTGCCCGGTGCTCGGATCAACGGTCGAGACGAAAGCATCCGGATTGAGCCACTGAAGGGTTCCTGCCTGCGTGACGCCCGGAATCGGATGATGCTCATAGGGCGGAACACCAGCAACGATACTGGCGAACTCCGGCCCACTACCTTGCACAATTCCGTTTCCACCCGCGGAATAGGGCGTGCTCAGCACCGAGAACGGAACCCCGCTGTGCCAAAACGCGGTTCCAGAAATCTGCCAGCCGTTCAGCGCGTAGCCGAGCGAATGATTTCGCACCTTCACCGGTAACTGGTAAACGTATTGCCCGTTGAGATTGTGCCGGATGTCGTAATCGCAAGGACCATAGTCGCGAGCAAGCTCTCCCGGCAGCGGGGAAAGAACCCCTCCCGCGGAGAACGGCAGGAATCCGCCGTTCGAGACGGTATCCATGCAACGGCTCCAGGTGTAGTTGATCTGTCCTTGCAGACCGTGCCCTAGGCGTTTCATGGCGGTGAGTTGAAGACCGTTGTAGTGACTGTTCGCGCCGGTGGAGAACTGCGTGACCGCACCGAATCGTGGATCGGTCGGCCGCATGTAGGGGAACGGCGCAAAACAGCTCTGGCACACGGTTTCGTAGCCATTGACTTGTGTTGAATACGGCTGGTTTACGGCCCGTGTGCCCACGTATTGCGCTTGCAAACTGGCCGTCGTTCCGAATTGATGCTCCATTCCCAGACTCCACTCCATGAAGTACGGCGCGTGGAGTTTGCCATCCGGGATAGCGGTGATCGCGACCGGTGGAAGACAACTTGTGGGCTTTGCCTGTGGAGATGCGCACGAAGGCTGGCCCTGGGGAAATTCCACAGTGAAAATCTGATTTGCAGCAACAGTTGCGTCGATCGCGCTGTTGGGTACTCCGGGCGCGATTGCTGTACAGCCAAACAGCGTGTTGCAGCCGGCAGATCCGGCTGTGCCCACGGTGCCAAGCGCTCCTCCCTGAAAGGTTTTGTCGTATGGAGGATTGTCGCCGATCAGGTCGGCCACAGTGCCCGGCAGAATGTCACTGAAAATCCCGAAACCGGTGCGGAGCACGGACTTCGGCTCGAATTGCCACGCAATCGCTGTTCTCGGTTGCAGAATGGCCAGCGGTGTAGACGAGAACAGATTGCCGAGATGAGTCTGGATGGCAGCATTCAACGGTTGATTGACATCATGCGAGATGGAGCTGAAAGAGCCGCGAAGACGGGCGACTTGATCATGCGGATTCAGCGGATTGGAGTTGAAGGTATCGCGCAGACCAAATGTCCAGGTCAGTTTGCGAGTCACTTTCCAGGTGTCTTGCGCGTAGACATCGAGATTGAGAAAGTTAAAGGGCTCATTCGCGTTCGAAGGGAACGTCTCCGACGCGGTATTCGCTACTCCATAGATAAATTGTTGCAAGTTCGCGTAGGTCACGGTGGGAACTGTGCCTTCCCCGAAGTCATAGTCGTTCAGGCGGAAAATTCGAGTATTTGTTCCAAACCTCAGTTCGTGAGCGCCCCGGCTCCAGGCCAGGTTGTCATTAATGAAGAAGCGGGATGCACGCCTGCCTTGAACCCAGGTGTTGTCAAGCCCTCCGATAGGCGTGAAGGGATTCGCGCCGCTGCCCTGGAACACGATCGGGAAAGCCGAAAGTGTCTTCTGAAAGTTGTTTGGCCCAAACAAGCTCTCGTACCAGGAGAATGCAGGATTGAAGTAGTTCACCAAGTTCTGTGAGAAGACGTGGGCGTGCCCTGCCGCGAACGAATAGAGAGGCTGCGGCGAAATAGCGTCGAACAGCGGGTTGATCGGATCCGTCCACGCGGCTTGCAACCCGGTGTCCGCCTGAAAACGAAACCACGCGCTGTCCCTCGAATTGATGTTGTAATCGACGCGGGCAGTCTGCACCTGTTCATGGTCGTCGCTGGAGTGCGAAACGCTCTGCCGGTTCGCGCAACCCGCCGTGATCGGACAACCGAGCAACGCGGTGGGTGTGCCGCTGGTATCTCCATAGAGCGAAAACATCTGCTGATAGAAAGGGACCAACTGTGGCGCCGCGGGGTAACTCAATCCCGTGACAGGGTCCGTGTACCCAAGAGGAAGTTGCTGCAGGACGTACTGTTGGAAGGCCGCATTGGGAACGATCGTCGGCGTGACGATCGGCAGGGCGATTCGCACCCACTCGCTGTCGAAGAAAAAGAAGAGCTTGTCGTGCGCAATCGGACCCCCCAGACTCCCCCCAAAATGATTCACGGTCGAGCGGGGCTTGTGATTCCCCGGTGTCGCATTGGTAAAATAGTCTGCTGCGTTCAGTAGCGAACCATTCCACAGTTCATACAGATTTCCGTGAAATTGATTCGTACCGGATTTGGTCACGTAGTTAATCTGGGATGCTCCATACCGCCCTTGATCCACGGAATAGGAAAGCGTGTTGACCGTCACCTCGGAAATCGAATTCAAGCCAAGCACGAGGTTGGTCGAGAGGCCGCTGTTTAGGTTGGTGAGCGGGTCGTTCGTCTCCAGTCCATCAACGATGTAGCCGTTTGAGAGGGCAGGCAGGCCGTTGAATTCCACGTTGCCATACCCATTACTGCCGCCAACGAAGTCGTTGCCGCTGCCCGCCGTGTTGATAAGGGCCCCAGGCGAAAACTGCAGCGGGTAGGTCAGGTCACCGCCTGGATTCGGAAGGTCCTCCAGAGCTGGCGCACTCAACGTCGTCGATGTGTTGGCATCTGCCGGGTTGATGAGCGGAGCTTCGCTATTTACCACCACAACCTCATTTGATCGAGCGATCTTGAGTGTGAAATTGACGATCTGCTTCTGGCCCAGACCGGAAGACACATTGTCATTCTGCTGTGGCTCGAAACCTTCCGCTTGCACTTTGACCGAGTAGGTACCGGGCTTTAGCTGTGGGAAGTTGAACCGACCTGCGTTATCGGTATAGGCACTACGCTTTAGGCCGGTCTCGTGATTTGTGACCGCCACAATGGCGCCCGGCACAACTGCGTCACTTGCGTCCATTACTTCGCCAGCGATGGCGCTGGTGGTCTCGCCCTGTGCCCGTGCTTGGCTCGGAAAAAGAGATATGAGGACTGGCAGAATAAGAGCCAAGCGAATTACACGTGCCATGTGTTCCCCACTCATTTGGTCTGATCCGTACCTGTTTCCCCACTGCAGTACATTAACTAGTGATTATTGTTGGTAGTTAATCATAGTTAATTATAATGGGCAAGACAAAAAAGAGAAGGCGAAAGGAGTAGTGGCAGGTTATGCGCTTGCATCGCGTCCAACAGTGCTTTCGGGCGGGAAGCCCCATAGATAGACAACGTCATGCCTAAACGTTCCCCGCCGACATGTGCGCTCGCTCAAGCCCGTGTGTAAGATGAAATGGTTCGTGGAACTGCTTGAAAACATTCCGCTGGCGCCTCTCACCACCATCAGAATCGGAGGTCCGGCGAGGTATTTTGTCGAGGCCAGGGACGTTGGTGAAGTACAGGCGGCGGTTGCATTCACGCGCTCGCGCGATCTGCCTCTGTTCGTGCTAGGCGGTGGCAGCAATCTGGTAGTGGCCGATGCTGGCTGGCCCGGACTGATGCTGAAAATTGCGATTCCAGGCATCGACCAACGGGGCGCGCATGATGAACACGGCAATGTTGTTTTCGACGTAGGCGCTGGCGAGTCCTGGGATAAGTTTGTTTCTCGATCCGTGATGGCCCGCTGCGCCGGCATCGAGTGCCTGAGCGGAATCCCGGGCAGCGTGGGCGGTACACCCGTGCAGAATGTCGGGGCCTACGGACAGGAAGTCTCCGACACAATTTCGTCTGTGCAGGTCGTCGACCTGAGAGATGGTCAAGTCCGCGAACTCTGCCGCGAGGCCTGTGGGTTCAGTTACCGGGCCAGCATCTTCAACACCAGTGACCGCGGACGGTTCATCGTTCTGCGTGTCAGCTACGCACTCACGCCCGAGGGTAAGCCGCACATTAGCTATGGCGATCTGAAGCGCCATTTCGCCGGCCGCGAGACCATGCCGAATCTCGCCGAAACCCGCGAAGCTGTGCGCCACATCCGGGCTCTGAAAGGGATGTTGATTGTAGCGGGAGATGCGGATTGCTTAAGCGCGGGCTCTTTCTTCAAGAATCCTGCGCTGTCGGAAGAGCAGCATGAAGATCTGAAGCAGCGGGCTGCCGCACGAGGATTGACCGTTCCCAGCTATCCCGCGCTCGAAACCCACAGGAAAGTTTCCGCGGCATGGCTGGTGGAGCGTTCCGGGTTCGCAAAAGGTTATGGCATGGGCCGCGCCGGCATCTCGAGCAAACACGCGCTGGCCATCGTGAATCGCGGCGGAGCCACCGCCGCCGAAGTTCTAGCTCTGAAAGATCAGATTCAGCATCGCGTGGAAGAGATCTGGGGCGTTCGCCTGGAGCCGGAACCGGTGATGGTCGGCTTCTAAACTTGCTCGTGTGGGTAAGGGCGAGTCGTCCGGGCTACACAGGCCGCTTCCAGCTGAAAAATCAAAACGGCGCAGCCCCAGTTCGTGACCCGGCTTTGTGAACTATGACCCCATTTTTGGGGTGGGTGCAGCGATCCAGCTCCGACGGAGCCTCAAACTAATCATCGGCAAGTCTTGCCGCCTCTTTAAAGATCTCCACAAACATTTCGCGTGTAAGCTTGCCGGTCTGCGTGTTCTGATTCGAGGGATGGTAAGAGGCTAGTAACACCTTACCGTCGGGTAATCGGTAACTGGCGCCGTGTTTGAAGAGATAGCGCTGCCGGTTGAGGAGCAAGCCCCGGCGTTTCAGGTAGTTCAGAAAAGCGTCGAACCCGATCTTGCCGAGTGCGACTACCACCTTCACTTTTTGTAGTCCCTCAATCTCCCGGTCAAGAAACTGGGAACACGCGGCGAGTTCCTGCGGCGTGGGCTTGTTGGCGGGTGGAGCGCAGCGGACCGCGGCTGTGATGTAAAGATTTTTGAGCTTAAGTCCGTCGTTGAGATCGGTGGCAATGGGCTGATTGGCGAATCCAGTTTCATGCAAGACGGGGAACATGAACTTGCCGGAAGCGTCGCCGGTGAATGGGCGTCCAGTGCGATTGGAGCCGTGGGCACCGGGGGCCAGGCCCAGGATGAGCACTCGCGCATCGGGGTCACCAAAGCCGGGCACAGGTTTGCCCCAGTATTCGCAGTCCCGATATGCCCGGCGTTTCTCGCGGGCCACTTGCTCGCGGTATGCAACTAGCCGCGGGCAGCGGGTGCAAGCAATGACTTCGTGGTGGAGAACGGTTAGCCAGCGGGGCATCGGTGTTTGGTTCTTTGCTTGTAATTGGCCGGTTCCTGCAGCTTATCGCAGGTGGAGAGCGACCGAAAAGCCAGAGGATTCCTTAAAACGTGTTATTGGTCAGATATATGTGCGGTAGCGTATGGTATCAAAAGGTATGGCGCTTAGTGGATGTGCTAACTAGGGCAAGAATGTAGTTGCCTCGCGTGATCCCGGGTTGCGCTTACTGCCGGGATGGGAAATTTGTGGTGGAATGCAGTTCGAACTGCCTCAGCGCGTTTGACGGTCCTCTCCTTCTGTCTTTACACTCAAGTGAACGCCATATGAATTCGGTTCCGGTTCCTTTGCTCGGCAGACCTTCCGGATGCAGCGGTGCGTGAAAGGCAAAACGTGAGCCCCACAGAAACTACTGACGCGGTAAAGACGGAAACGAACAAGAAAGATATTAAGCGGGAAATCTCGGTTGAGATCCCGGCCGCCGAAGTTACTCGCGAAACCGAGTTGCAGATTCAGCGCTATCAGAAGAGTGCACGGCTGCCAGGCTTTCGCGCGGGACACGTGCCTGCTTCCGTCATCCGCCAGCGTTTCGGCGATGGCCTCAAGAACGACGTGATCGAGGCGTTGGTACCGCGCCACTTCCGCAGAGAAGCCGAAAAGCAGGGTCTGATACCAGTTTCGCAGCCCCGCATCACCGATCTTCGCATGCATGATGGCGAGCCGCTGCGCTTCAAAGCCAGCTTCGAGGTGCTGCCGGAAATTCAAGTCGATGGCTACAAGGAACTACGCGCTGACAAGCCTGCGATTGCCGTTTCCGACGAGGAAGTCGAACAGGCGCTCACCAGCGTGCGCGAGCAGCACGCCACCTACACCACCGTCGAAGGCCGCGCCCTCGCTGAGGGCGACTTCGCACAGGCCTCCATGGACGGGAAGCCCAAGCATGGTAAGGACGTGGAAGCGGCCAGCGCCAATCCCGTGCATATGGATGACGTGTTGATCGAGATCGGCGGCAAGAATACTGTGCCGGAATTTTCGCAGAACCTCACCGGAGTATCCTCGGGCGAAGAACGCACCTTCGATGTGAGCTATCCGGAAGATATTTCCGACAAGCGACTGGCGGGCAAGACTTTTGTTTATACGGTGAAGGTGAATGGCATCAAGCAGAAGAGCTTGCCGCAATTGAATGATGATTTCGCCAAAGAGTTAGGCGAGTTCTCGAGCCTTGAGCAGGTGCGGAAGCAGATCCGCGAGAACATGGAAGCCGAAAAGCGCCACACGGCTGAGCATGCAGCAAAAGACAAGCTGGTCGCGGAACTAGTGAAGCGCAACGATTTCGAAGTGCCGGAGTCTTTGGTGGACCGGCAGATTGATCTGCGCCTGGAGCGCGGTCTGCGAGCACTGGCCGCGCAGGGCATGAAGATGGAAGACTTGAAGAAGATGGATCTACCCCGGCTCCGGGCCGGCCAGCGGGATCAGGCAGTGAATGATGTGAAGTCCTCGTTACTGCTCGAGCGCATTGCGGAGTTGGAAAGAATCGAGGTCAGCGACGAGGAAGTGAATCGGGAGCTCGAAGCTCTGGCAAAACAGTCGAAACAAACGTCAGAAGCGGTGCGAGCTCGTTTGACAGAGGATGGGGGCCTCGATAGAATCCGGATGAGAATCCGCAGCGAGAAGACCCTCGATTTTCTTTATCACCAGTCTGCGTAATCGTAGCTAAAGACGCGGACACTTTTGACCCTCCCCGAGAAACGAACCCGTTCCTTCGGGGCGGAGTGTGGCAGGTGAGGTGACCATGAAACCAAATGATCCACAAATGATGTTGGTACCGATGGTCATTGAGCAGACCGGGCGGGGCGAACGCGCCTACGATATTTATTCCCGTCTGCTCCGCGACAACATTATTTTCATAGGGACGCCGATTGACGACAACATCGCCAATCTGGTGATCGCCCAAATGTTGTTCTTAGCTCAGGAAGATCCTGAAAAAGACATTCAGCTCTACGTCAACTCGCCGGGCGGCTCGATTACTGCGGGCATGGCTATTTATGACACCATGCAGTACGTGAAGAATGATGTCATGACGCTGTGCGTGGGCCAGGCGGCCTCGATGGCAGCATTACTGTTGGCTGCCGGTGAGCCCAAGAAGAGATTAGCGCTGCCTAATTCTCGTATCTTAATTCACCAACCATCGATGGGAGGGTTGTCGGGGCAGGCCACTGACATTGACATCCACGCTCGCGAAATCCTGCGTATGCGCGAGATTACAAACCAGTTACTCTCGAAGCACAGCGGGCAGAAGCTGGACAAGGTGGAAAAGGACGTGGAGCGCGACTTCATCATGAACGCACAGCAAGCTAAGGAATACGGAATCATAGACGATATCATCTATAAGACCGCAAAAGCGGTATGATCGGCCTTCGCGCTTGATTCCGCACTCTGGGATTTAGTTCGAAAGCGATGGTGGAAGGGTCGAAGTAGGGGGGGCCCAGCATCATACCGAGAACATGAAGGAGTAGAGCCGAGTGAAAAATAAGTCAGGCTCCGATGAGATTTTGCGCTGCTCATTCTGCCATAAATCGCAGGACGCGGTAGCCAAACTGATCTCGTCGCCCAGCGATTATCCCCGCGCCTATATTTGCGACGAGTGTGTAGCGGTTTGCAATTCGATCCTGGAAGATGATCGAACCGCGACCCCGCAAACCACGACGCCCAATCAGTTGCCCAAACCGCAGGAGGTCAAAACCTTCCTCGATGAATACGTCATCGGGCAGGAGCAGACCAAGAAGAAGCTGGCGGTCGCGGTTTACAACCACTACAAACGCATCTTCATGAACCGCCAGAAGGCAGCTGGAGACGGCATCGAACTGAGCAAGTCGAACATCCTGCTCATCGGCCCCACTGGAACCGGCAAGACGCTGCTGGCGCAAACCCTGGCCCGCATGCTGGATGTGCCCTTCGCCATCGTCGATGCCACCACTCTTACCGAGGCTGGCTACGTGGGCGAGGATGTGGAGAACATCATCCTCAAACTGCTGCAGGCGGCTGAGGGCGATGTGAGCCGCGCCCAGACTGGAATCATTTACATCGACGAAATCGACAAGATCGGGCGCAAGGACGAGAACCCCTCGATTACGCGCGATGTTTCCGGGGAAGGCGTGCAACAGGCGCTGCTGAAGATTCTGGAAGGAACGATCGCAAACGTTCCGCCGCAGGGCGGACGCAAGCATCCTCACCAGGAATTTACGCCCGTTGACACGACCAACATCTTGTTTATCTGCGGCGGAGCGTTCGTTGGCTTGGAAAAGATTATCGGCCGGCGGGTGGGAAAGAAGTCCCTCGGCTTCCGGGCTACCGAGGAGGCAGAAAAAGAAGATGCGGTGGTCGCGCGCAAGCGTAACTTCGAATTGCTCAGCGAGATGCAACCGGAAGATTTAATTAAGTTTGGCTTAATCCCTGAATTCGTTGGGCGCTTGCCGGTTATGGGCATGCTGGAGGATCTTGACGAATTCGCGCTGATCGAGATTCTCACTCGACCCAAGAATGCCATCGTCAAGCAGTATCAGCGCTTGTTCGAGTTTGAGAATGTGCGTTTGAAATTCAGCGACGAAGCGTTGCGCGCAATCGCCCGCCAAGCTATGGCCCGCAAAGTGGGGGCTCGCGGGCTGCGGATGATTCTGGAAGAATTGATGCTCGATCTTATGTTTAACTTGCCCAGCCAGAAGAAGCTAAAGGAATTCGAAGTCACGAGGGAGATGGTCGAAAAGCGCAATGCCTCCCTTTCGATGATGGAAAAGGCCGGATAGCCAAAGGGCCCTGAAAGAGTAGTAAACTGATTACGGACGGTAGGCTGCGGCGAAGCCGTGCCGCGATTGTCATTCAGCACGAGCCCAGGGAGATTGAGTGACCACATCCAAGGAAAAATTCGAAAGCAAGAAGCTGCCCATGATGCCCATACGGGACGTGGTCATCTTTCCTTACATGATGACGCCGTTCGTAGTGGGCCGCGAGTCCAGCGTGCGCGCCTTGGAAGAGGCTCTGGCCGCGGATAAGAAGATTTTCCTGGCGACCCAGCACGATGCCTCGATCGACGAACCCAAGTCGAATGAAATCTACCAGGTCGGGACCATCGTTAACATCGTACAGAGCCTCAAGCTGCCCGACGGGAATATTAAAGTACTGGTCGAAGGTATCGAGCGAGGCAGGCTTCTGCAGGCTAGCGACGCAGATGGATACATGCAGGCTTCGGTTCGCGTGGCTCGTTATCCCACCGAAATGAATGCCCAAATTGAAGCGGGCATGCAGCGCGTGACTACGTTGTTTGAGCAGTACGTGAAGCTTTGCCAGGCACTGAATTACGAGACCATGATCTCGGCGGTCCGGATGGAAGATCCGGCCAAGCTCACCGACATCATTGCTGCGAATCTGCAGCTTTCCATCGAAGAGAAACAGGAACTGCTGGAGATTTTCGATCCCTCGGAGCGTTTGAGCCGCATTGCGGACGTGCTCGACGTCGAAATCGAAAAACTCAATGTGGACCGTACCATTCAGTCGCGGGTCAAGCGGCAGATGGAGAAGGCGCAAAAAGAGTATTACCTCAACGAGAAGATCAAGGCCATTCAAAAGGAGTTGGGCCGCGGCGAGAAGAGCGAATTCGACGAACTGAAAAAGAAAGTCGAAGCCGCCGGCATGCCGAAGGAAGTCAAAGACAAGGCGCTGCAGGAGCTGAAGAAGCTGGAAGCGATGCCGCCGATGTCGGCCGAATCCACGGTTTCGCGAAACTATCTTGACTGGCTACTCGCGGTGCCCTGGAAAAAGCGCTCGAAGGAAATCCGTAATATTTCGCGCGCCGAGAAAGTGCTCAACGAAGATCATTACGGCCTGGAGAAAATCAAGGAACGCATTCTTGAGTTTCTCGCCGTGCGCCAGTTGGTGAAGAATCCAAAAGGCTCGATACTTTGCTTTGTTGGGCCTCCCGGCGTGGGCAAGACCTCGCTGGGTATGTCAATTGCAAAAGCCACCGGGCGCAAGTTTGTGCGCATGTCTTTGGGCGGCGTGCGTGACGAGGCTGAGATTCGCGGGCACCGGCGTACTTATATCGGCGCTCTGCCTGGCCAGATCATTCAGATGATGAAGAAGGCGGGCACGAAAAATCCAGTTTTCATGTTGGACGAAGTCGATAAGATGTCGATGGATTTCCGCGGCGATCCCTCGGCGGCCTTGCTCGAGGTGCTCGACCCCGAACAGAACTTCATGTTTGTCGACCATTACCTGGACGTTGAGTACGACCTTTCGCAGGTGTTCTTCGTGGCCACAGCCAATGTAATGCACACGATTCCTCCCGCGCTGCAGGATCGCATGGAAGTGCTGCGGCTGCACGGCTACACGGAGCAGGAGAAAGTCGAGATTGCCAAGCAGTTCCTAGTGAAGAAACAGATGCTGCAGGCCGGATTGTCGGAGAAGAACGTGAAGTTCTCCGATGATGCCATCACCACGCTCATCCGCGCCTACACGCGCGAAGCCGGAGTGCGCAATCTGGAACGCGAAATTGGCAATGTGTGTCGTAAGGTCGCGCGTAAGGTGGTCAAGGAAGGCGAAAACTATGCTATCGCGGTGACCGGCGAGAATGTTACCGACTTCCTGGGCGTCATCAAGTTCCGCGACACGCTGGCGCACGAAAAGAGCGAAATTGGATTGGTCACCGGCTTGGCCTGGACTGAAGTGGGCGGCTCGATCCTAAGCACCGAAGCCACTGTGGTGGACGGCAAGGGCAAGTTGACGCTTACCGGCAAGCTGGGCGACGTCATGCAGGAGTCGGCCCAGGCCGCTCTTTCGTATGTTCGATCGAGGGCGCACCGTCTCGGCCTGACTCGCGATTTCTACCGCAACCTCGATCTACACGTGCACGTGCCGGAAGGGGCGATTCCGAAGGACGGGCCATCGGCCGGTATTACCATTGCGACCGCGATTGCGAGTGCGCTTAGCAAGATTCCGGTAAGACGTGATCTCGCCATGACTGGCGAAATCACGCTGCGCGGCAAAGTGTTGCCCATTGGCGGCCTCAAGGAAAAGCTGCTGGCCGCGCACCGTGCGGGACTTTTCGAAGTGATCCTGCCGCGGGACAATGAAAAGGATTTGGCCGAGGTTCCTGAAAACCTGCGCAGCGCCATGAAGATGCATTTTGTGGATACTATGGACCAAGTGCTGCAAATCGCGCTCGAATCACCGCTGCAGTCTATAGGCGAGGAAGAGACCACGCGTCCCATCGCGCCACTGACCTCCGGCACCGGGGATAGTCCGGCCGCGCATCAGTAGGAGCGGTTCTCCATTCTCACTTAACGAACGCCCGCGTAAGCGGGCGTTTTGCATGCGGACGCTTTTCCCAGAACTAGCAGTTTGCTTGCCAACTTCCGCTGCCGCATTGCACACTGGAGCATGAGGGTTATGGCCCGATTTCTGGCGGCAGCGACCGACGCCGCGCACTTCCCTGCTCCCAGTTTGCCCGAGGTTGCGTTTCTTGGGAGGTCTAACGTTGGCAAGTCGAGCGTGATCAACACACTGGTGGAGGCCAAGCTGGCTCGGACCAGTTCCACCCCGGGGCGAACACGCAGCATTAACTTCTTCGAGGTTCGCTGGCCGGGGAAGCCGCAGCCGGAGGTGATTTTTGCCGACCTGCCGGGCTACGGATACGCCAAGCTTTCGCGCGAGATCTCGCAGGAGTGGCCCAAGTTCATCGAGCCCTACCTCAACGACCGTCCCACTTTGGCTTTGTGCTTGGCGCTGGTGGACGTAAATGTTCCTCCGCAAGACAGCGACCGGCAACTCTTAGATTTTCTTAATGCATCGGGCCGCGAGCTTCTCCTGATCGCAACCAAGAGCGACCGACTCTCCAACAATCAGCTGCGTAATGCGCTGAAAAGTCTCGCGGAGGCATATCCAACCGCGTCCGTGATTCCCTTCTCGGCAAAAACCCGGGCTGGCAGGGACGAGGTTTGGAACAAGATTCGGCAGACTGTCGCGAAATTCCCTATCACCACGTTCCAATCCTGAACTTCTCCCCTTACGGAAACAGATCTATCCCTTCGTTGCAGGCCGCTCGCAGTTCCCCTAAGTATCAGGATTGAAAGTGATGGAGTTTTTTGAGGAGAGCCACATCCTGAGCCGGGAAGAGTTTTTCCGGATTCTGCGAAAGTGCCAGAGTTCAGGAATGTAGGGAATAGTTCTCCGTTCTTGGTTTCCTCCATTCAAAAACCGGTCCGCTAACCAGCGCTCTTATTGCATTACTTTGGTGAGTCGGCGCGAGTTGATTTGCCCGCCCAAAGGGTCGAGTCGATTGGTTATGATGAAAACACTATGGCGCTTTATCTCATCACGGGTATCGGCGGCTTCATCGGATCGTCTCTGGCGCGGGAGCTGTTGCAACGCGGGGAGCAAGTTCGAGGAGTCGACAATTTTTCAACCGGCAAGCGGGAGAACCTCGCCCAGATCCTGGGGCAAATTGATTTTCGCGAGGCGGATATTCTTGATCTCGATGCTATGAAGCTCGCGTGTACCGGCGTGGACTACGTTCTACATCAGGCTGCGATTCCGTCGGTTCCAAAGTCGGTACTGGATCCGATCGGAAGCAACCGGGCCAACGTGGATGGCACGGTGAACGTGCTGGTTGCGGCGCGTGATGCCAAGGTGAAGCGGGTGATCTATGCCGCGTCGTCGTCGGCCTACGGCGATACGCCGACGCTTCCGAAACACGAGCGCATGATACCAGATCCGATTTCGCCATATGCCGTGGCCAAGCTGGCCAGCGAGCATTACTTGACATCGTTTTATCGCTGCTACGGGTTGGAGACAGTGGCGCTGCGCTACTTCAATATTTTTGGTCCGCGCCAGGATCCATCGTCGCCTTATTCGGGCGTGCTGGCGAAGTTCATCACGCAGATGCTGCGCGCCCAGCAGCCCACGATCTTTGGCGATGGCGAACAGAGCAGGGATTTCACTTACATCGACAATGCTGTCGAGGCTAACCTGGTGGCATGCAAGGCTGCTGCAGCGCAAGTTGCCGGCAAGGTATTCAATGTGGCAACGGGGCGGCGGGTCACACTCAATGAGACGTTCCAACTCCTGCAGCAACTCACTTCTTACTCCGGGGCCCCGGCTTACGGCGCGGAACGTGGCGGCGACATCAAACATTCGCTGGCCGATATTTCCCTGGCGGAGCAGCATCTCGGCTACAAGCCCAAGGTGAATTTTGAAGACGGCCTGCGGCGAACCGTCGATTGGTATCGGAACCCGAGCAACGTTGCTGGCGCGTAGGAGCGGGTTTCGGGCCCCGAAGGCTGCACTGCACCACCTCTGGTTCGACAGTCAAGTGCATCTTAAGAATCGGCTCGAAGGTGGAACTCGCACGGCTTCGGAGTTCGTGACCAAGAAAGCTGAAGCCCGAAGCTCGCATTACGTTAGTGATCTACGTGAAGATTACCGGCGTGGGTAGAGTTGAGACATGACACTCTCATCGATGGTAGTTTCGCGCGATTGGCAGGAAGTCAGTGTTCTGGAATGCATTCTCGGCGGATTACACATGGATGTTGCCGTCGAGAGCGAACCGCAGCGAGCTCTGGCGCGGCTCACTAAGTCTAAGGTCGATGCACTGATTGTTGACTGTGACCTGAATGGCACGGGACAGTTTTTTCGTGAATTGCAGCAAGAAGGTCCGCGCGCGAGTACAGTACCTCTGGTGATCATGGGCCGCGCGCAAGGGAGACTTGAGATGCATGCTACGGGCGCGATGTTTGCTTTCGACAAGCCGATTTCCGTGGAGCAGGCGGTGCGAACGCTCTCGGCGGCGCGCAATATGATTCTCGACGGCCGTCTGCGCTACCACCGCGCGGGACTGGAAGTGCCCGTAACCCTGAGCGGACGTCATCAGAGACGAGTAGGAGCGCAACTCATCAACCTAAGCCAGGGCGGGCTGCAGGTTCGCGTCAATGATGGGTTCGATGCTAACGATCTCCGGCGTGCGTCTTTCGAGTTGCCCGGCACAAAGTGTGGCGTGAAAGCGGACGTGGAAGTAGCATGGTCGGACGAACGCGGAAATGTTGGTATCCGCTTTGTAAAGATTGCGCCGCAGATGCAGTCCACTCTGCGGATCTGGCTGGCGCAACAATATTTTGCCAACTAGCGGGAAGCAATTCTCAGCTTGCATGTCTGCTCAGTTCTCTGAATCGAGGTGAAAACAGGGTTAGCGAAAGCGGCCTGCTTCACTACCTTCCTCTTCTTCCAGGCTCGCTGCGGCTCGGGCCAGGCGAGCGCCCAGCCTTGCGCCTCCAAACAGCTCAAACACGGCCCAGTAAGAGCCAGCGACGAAGACGGCAGCGGCCGTGGCCGCCCCGAGCGTGAGAGGCCAAGCCGGAAGTTCATGAGTTATGGAGAGAAAAATCAGCATAAACAGGAGCAGGGCTGCGAGCATGATGAGACCGTCCACCAGCCACGCTAGAGTTCGTCCTGAGAGCGGCTGGGAGAGCCAATTCAGCTGGGTGTCGCGTTCATAGCCGAGTTCACCCAGGTCCTCGTGCCGACGCTCGTTGAGATGTTTTGATTCGTCCAGCCGGGCATAGCTGGTCTCCGGTCGGATTGACGGGCGCGGTTGAGCGGACAGAATCAGCCCGTCGTTTTCCGCAGTAGCATTTTCTTCGTGAGCGATCGAACACAGTGGATTCTGGAAGACGGAGCGGTGGGCGGCTTGGCACGCAATCCTTTCCAGAAGGTTGGAAAAGATCCACTGGCTGATCTCGCGACGGGTTCGCGCGGGCAAGTCTACAAAGCGGATGCCGCACTGCCCCGAGCGATTGGCCCAGCTGACCTCCCCGTAGCTCTCAATGCGCAGGCGCGGGAATCTCAACTCGAAGCGCAGGCGGACGCGCTGTTGCTGACGCAGCGGAGCGACGGCCTGCACGGCCACCCCCTCGCTGTTGAGGTTGCGGACGATTCCGCCGTTGGCGGCATCGAGGGTTACGTAGGTGAGCGTACGCAGTTCATGCCGGTAGTGGGTGCGTGCTTGTCGCGTGGGAAATGATACGACCTGCATACTATCCGCCAGGACTGGTTCAGATGGGCCCGTTTCGTAAATTCTAATTTCCGGCAGGCGCTGGTTGGCAGTAACTGAGTTGATTCGAGAGAGCCGAGGACCAGTCTTACCAAAGACCATGGCCAACAGGTCATGCCCGAACCGCCGCAAGTCGGTTAAAATCCGGGTAAGTTCTTGTTAAACCCGGCAAAAACCGGGTGTGGCCGCAACTGCATCGAAGCGTTGCGGACCGCCTAGGCAGGCTAGGCTAAGTGGTTAATTGACAAGGACTAGTTCGGGTAGCCACACTTCCAAGGCGGATTGGCTGACCAGCACGGAATGGCAACGACTCCCACCAAAGCGATGACTGAAATTGCCGCCGCCGGCCTTCCGGATGCGGGGGTGCCGTCATGGCCGGGGGCACGGAGCGCGACGACGCCCGGGCAGGGCACTGGTTATCCGGATGCTCTCCACCAACCCGATTTTCAGGAAGGGAAACCGTCGCGGCCATTCGGGAGCGATGCTTTGCAGGCACTCTTAGGGTTTTCGGCGCTGCATCAGCAGGTGCGGCAGCGTCGGGCATTGGCTGCGCGATACAACGGATTCGAGACAATTGCGCGCGCCACGGAGTTCGAGCAAGCCGAGCAATTTGTTCTGGACGACGTGCTGCAACTGGTCGCGGAGCGTGCCGTTGCCATTACCGGAGCCGATGGATTAGGAATCGCTCTGGCGGAGAATAACGAGATTGTCTTGCGGGCGTCGGCGGGCACAATCAAGCCAGATGTGGGCGCGCGCATCCAGCGCGACTCGGCGTTTTCGGGAGCATGTTTCCGCACGGCGCAGATTATCCGGTGCGATGACGCGGAGACCGATGATCGCGTAAACGTTCTCGCTTGCCGGAAGTTGGGGGCGCGGTCCATGGTGGCGGTGCCGTTGTGCGGCCGGCGGCGCGTGATCGGACTGCTGGAAGCATTCTCGGCCGAGCCATTCGGCTTCAATGACAGCGACGTGGGCAGCCTGGGATTGCTCGCAGAGTTGATTCTTGCAGCTCTCAAGCCCGAGGACGAAGATCGCTTCGCGGAATCGGCGCAAGTGGCCGAGGCCGAATTGGCTGCGCCCTCGCTTCCCCCTCCATCAACTCTGTCCGTCGAAAGAACTCCTTCTTCTGAAACGAGCGCTGCTGCGGTGGCGCCTGTGCCGCGCGTTGACGATGACGGCTCCGTGGCATCTGCGTCGAGCGCACCGACCGTGGTTATTCCGGAATTGGCGCCGACGCCAGAGGTGATAAGTGAGCCGGGGCCCTTCGCCGAGGACACGGTCACATCCGAATCGGCGCCGCAAGCTGGATCTTCCGCGAGTCGCCATCCTGGAATCGTGTTCGTATTAGTCCTGCTGGTGGTCTTCGTTCTTGTGGCCGGCGGACTATGGTGGAAGCTGAAGAATGTGCAGCTGGGCAAGGCATTGGTTCAACCGGCTCAGAGAACTGCAATGACTCCCGTGTCCGCGGCGAAACATCCTGCCGCGGCAGCTAGCTCATCTGCGGCCACTCCATCCAATTCCGTCCTGCAAAACCAGACTAGTTCAACCTCCATTTCTGGGTCGGCAGATGTGAATACACAGTCAGAACCAGGCACTGGAAGCGTGGCGCCGCAGGAACCGTCGAAGCTAGCGCGCATCACCGGGATTCGGCATTGGTCCTCCGCGGATTCCAGCACGGTCGTGCTCGACCTTCAGGATCAGGTGCAATACGAAGCTCATCGCTTGACGTCTCCGGATCGCATTTACTTTGATTTGCACGATACGTCACTGGCTCCCGAACTTGAAGGAAAGACCATAGAAGTCGGCGAGCCTCTGCTGGCACGGATTCGCGTGGCGCAGCCGGTTCCTGGATTGACGCGAGTGGTGCTGGAAACGAAAGGAAGCTCGAATTTTTCTGTCAGCCTGGATTCAAATCCTTACCGCCTGGTGGTGGAGGTGCGCAAGCCCGGCTCCAACAGCAAGGGCGAGGTGAATCTTTTCCCCGGCGCGCCGACCGAGCGGGAAAGGCTGGCAATTGTTGTTCCTCCGCCCACACGCGAAGACTTGCAGTTGCGCGCCCGAGTGCCGAAGATGCGCATCGTGGTGGATGCGGGTCACGGTGGATGGGACTTAGGAACGGTTGGCCGGCGAGGGTTGGTGGAAAAGGATCTGGTGCTAGAAATTGCCCAGCGATTGGGCAAACTGCTCGAGAGCCGACTGGGCGCGGAAGTGATTCTCACGCGGAACGACGACAATTACATCCCGCTCGACGAACGGGCTGGAATAGCGAACCAGGCGCAGGCGGATCTGTTCGTTTCCGTACATGCAAACTATAGCGACTTGGCCTCGGCGCGCGGCGTGGAAACTTATTACACGAACTCCTTTTCGGCGCCCAATTCGAAAGACCTTGAGACGCGCCAGGATGGAACGAGCAACAAGAATGGAGTAGCGGCACTCTCGCCCGCTGATTTGCATGAGAGGATTGAACAGTCGCGCCGTCTGGCGGCCAGTGTGCAGCGGTCGCTCTACGGCACTTTGTCGCTACAGAACCCCGGACTGCGCGACCGGGGCGTGAAAGAGGCTTCCTATGTGGTTCTCACCGAAACGGCGATGCCAGGAATTCTGGCGGAAGTTTCGTTCGTCAGCAGTCCCACAGACGAGCAGCAGTTGCGCAACGACGGATACCGCGAGCAGATTGCGGAAGCGCTGTATAAGGGGATTGCACGGTATGCAGCTGGTTCCCGTGGTGTAAAGGTAGCTAGCGCCGCGAAGTAAGCACCCGGCTCGTTCTAACTTCTTTGTTCGCTTGATCCCACTCTTCGTTCTATCGGAACGGGTTCACGATCTGCAGTCCGTCGATCTCCCGCGCGTCTTGCATGTCTTCTGAGAAGAGTACGCTACATCCGGCCTGTTTGGCCGCACGCATAACCAGAGCATCCCAGAAGGAAAGGCCGTGGAGCCGGTGCAGGTCGATCGCGGCGAGGATGTCCCCAACCTCGGGAGCGGCAACGTCGAACTCGGCCAGCAGTTCGACCTTGCGGCGGGCAATGGCCGGATTAACGTGGAGTTTTCGCGTTACCGCGACGAAATATTCCTGAAGTACTTGCAACGACACAACGCCTGTCCTCGCGCGCCGATGCTCCGTTACGAGATCGAGGGCTCGACGTTGCTTCACCGGCGCCGCCTTGTCGTCCGCGTAGACGAGGACGTTCGTGTCGAAGAAGCTACGAGCGCTCATGAATCTCGTCGCGATTAAAGCGCCAGCCGCGCGAGTGCCCCTGACCTGAGAGGCGCCTGAACTCCTCAATGCTGCGCTCGGGATCGTCTCCGCCAGCCACCGTTTGCAGGTAATCGCGGATCAGTTGATTGAGGCTCTTGCCGAGGGCCTCGGCTTTCTCTCGGGCGCGAGCGACAAGTTGCTCATCGATCGAAAGGGTGACGTTCATTGACACAGTATACGTGGACACATATTATGTGTCAACAGTCATGAATGTTTCAGTTCCCTGTCGGCACGCCTCCGTACTTCTGCAGCCATTTCAACTCTTCCCGCACTTTGATCTTGCCGTGCCAGGGATTCTTCGCTAGCGAGTGGCCTTCGCCGGGGAAGATCAGCAACGCGTTCGGAATCCCTAGCGAATACAGCGCGTGCTCGAGCAAGTAATCTTCCAGCACCGCGACGCGGATGTCGTCGGCACCGGCGACCATGTGGGTGGGGGTACGGACTTTGTCGATCTGGAAAATTGCGGCTTCGTCGTGATAGCGCTGCTGGGCTTCCCAGGGACGTCCGCCGAGGAAGTAGGCGTCGTCGAAAGTCGTATCATCGTTGCCCCAATTGCCAACGTGTTCCACGGCACCCGCTCCTGTGACCGCGGCCTTGAAGCGCGTGGTTTGAGTGATCAACCAGTTGGTCATGTAGCCGCCGTAGCTGTAGCCGCCGACGGCGAGATGATCGGGATCGGCGATGCCATCTCTTACAAGCGCGTCGACGCCTTCGAGAATGTCCTTGCCGGGACGCGAGACGATGAGGGGAACAATCTGCTGAAGGAATTTGTCGCCGTAGCCAGTGGACCCGCGGTAGTTTGGCTCGAAAACCAGCCAGCCGTTGGTGGCGGCGAGCGCGGCCCATTGGTACCAATCGGCTTCGAAGTGATTGCCGTCGGCATCGGCGGGACCGCCGTGAATGAACGTGAGCATCGGCAACTTCTTCGACTCAAATTCTCCGCGAGGATAAATCAACATTCCTTCGACCGTGGTGCCGTCGTCCGCCTTCCAACGGTATGGCTTGCCTTGAGGAAGATCGCGCTCGGTGAAGAGATGGTTGAGCGATGTGATGGGACGCGCCTGGTCAAGTTTATCCGGGCTCTGGGCCAAGTAGACTTCTGCCGGCTTCTGCAACGACGAATACACGAATGCTATCCGTTGCGAGTGAGGGGTGGTCGATAAAATTTCGTAAGTGCCTTCCCAGCCGTTAAGTTTGTGCAGAGACTGGACCGGCTGAGCGACGGAGTACATGGAAACTTCGGTGCCGAGGCGTGCGGAGGCAAGCACATTATCAGCGGCTACCGTATAGTGCTCGACCGGACCGATGAAGTCTTTGCTCCACTGCTCAATCGTTCCAGTTTCGCTGTCGACCCAGTAAAGATGCGGTTGCAGATCGCGATAGGGACCGGTTGCGTCTCCCACTTCGACGCTGAAGAAAACATGACGGCTATCATTGGCCCAGCGCAGTCCGCCCTCTTGGGCCTGATTGTGCGTAAGCTGGCGGGGCGTTGGGCTTGCGAGATCGAGCGCATAGATTTCGTAGTCTTCAAACTTTTCTTCCCTCTGGTTGATTGCGCTGGTGAGGAAGGCAAGCTTGCTGCCGTCAGGGGAAGCAATCAGATCATCCACGCGCAACGGTGAGGTTGCAATGGCGCGGGCGCCGGGGGTGAGATCAGATTCTTTGTCGGCATCGCTCTCTTCTTTCGCGGGAGCTGCGGCGTGGCGGTCAAGAGCATCCGCAATGTTGAGAGCAAAAATCGTGTCGCCTCGTTCGGCGGTGCGATATTGCACCACGTCTTTCCATAGCTTTTTGTAGTCGTCTTTTTGTGCCTTGGTCCAGGGGTTGCGAGTAGCAAAATACAAAGTGCGCGAGTCGGCTGACCAGGAAAACGTGTGCACCTCTTCTTGTCCCCGCGTCAGCGGAATCGCCTCGCCTCCCGCAGGAGAAATCACGTATATCTGGCTCAGGTCTCCTTTGTCGTCAACTTTATCTTTATTTTTGTCGTCGCCTGAATCGGAATCCTTTTCAGGAGAAGCCTTGCGTTCGGAGCGGAACGCGATCCAGCGGCCGTCCGGCGACCACTTGGGATCGATGTCGTGCCCCGACTGCGTGAGTTGGATCAGCGATCCGCCTTTGCCATCGTCACGATAGAGCCAGAGGTCGTTGCGGAAGATTTGTTGATCCCAGTCGGCGCGTTCCGTGCCGATTACGACGGAGTTGCCATCTGGCGAGAGAGACACCGAGGAGTAGCTCACCGAATTGAAAAATTCGTCGAGAGTGAGCTTGGGCTTGCCGTCGGCAAAGCTTAGCAAAACGAAACCGAGAACGATTGCCACCAACAACAGATGTTTTGGGACTTTCATAAGGGCATGTTGCGGGAACAAGGTTTATACAACGAGGGCTTTGCCATAAGCAACTTTCAACGACCGAGCTGACTTGGGGTCAGGGTCCGACGCGCGTTCCAATTCGATCGGCGCCTTCTATTGCGCAGGTTCCGCGTTCTTGAGCGCTTCGTCGAGAGGCTGACCGTGAAGAGAATCGCCTCGCACCAAGCGCCAGCCATCGTCGTAGCAGCGAAAGCTTGCAATAGACCGATAACGGAGGTCGGCATGATAAATCGTCGCGCCAACCTCGTTGAGGGGAATCCATCTCCAAGTAAATTCGACGTCGGCAACGTTGCCCTGCTTGGCGATGCCGGTGATGGCCACCAGTTCTCTGCTTGCGGCAGGAATGCTAAAGGATTGCTTCTCGGAATCGCCGGGCGCGATGAGACTTTGAAACGTGTCCACGCCTGACGGTGTGAGAGTGAGTTCCCAGCAAGGCGGCGGGGCCAGAGATGCGGTGCAGGCCACTTTGGTGGCAGATATCCAGCCGCGGTGCTGCAGCATTAGATATTCCGGAGAGAGGTAGTCATTGTTGGATACAACGCCGGTGCGTAGCTGAAACTGTTGCGGGACGCGGAAGGCTTCGGAGCCAGCGATCAAGTCAGCGGCAAGACGGCGCGTGAGGAAGTCGCGCGGCGAACAGGACAAAAGCAGGAGCAGAGCAACACTACCGAGAACGAGGATGAATGGTTTCCGCATGAACGAACGGGAGATTTCAGATCACTGATTTTGGATTGTAAACAAAAGCGACCTTTTGCGCGGCAAGAAAGGGCGGGAAGCAATCTGACCGGCGAACCGTTCGGACCAGCGACCGGGAATCGCGGCCGCGCACCGGAGGCAACGGCCGTCCGGGGTGAGGCGATAGTCTGTGATCATGTAGCCCTGGCGCTGGATCAGAATTTCGCTGCACTGCGGACAACGCGTGTCTTCCCACTGGCCAACCATGCCGGGAAGATTTCCGGCATAGACATAGCGAAGGCCTGATTGCCGGCCGATCTCGATCGCTCGCAGCAGGTCTTCGGGGCTCGTGTCGCGAGGGTCTCTCATTTTGTAATCACCGTGAAAGGCGGTGACGTGCCAGGGAATATCGGGGGAGATGTCGGCCAGGAATTCGGTCAGGCGACGCAATTCGTCGGCGGAGTCGTTGAAGCCGGGGATGAGAAGCGTGACGATCTCGAGCCATAGACCCATCTGGTGGATGCGGCGGATGCTCTCGAGGATGGGACCAATGCGGCCGCCGAGTTCGCGATAGTGACGGTCGTCAAAACTTTTGAGATCGACTTTGTACAGATCAAGCCAGGGGCGCAGATACTCGAGAACCTGCGGAGTGCCGTTGCCGTTGGAAACGAAGCCGGTGAGAAGTCCGGCGGCCTTGGCTTCCTTGAAGACAGCGACCGCCCATTCGCTGGTGATGAGAGGCTCGTTGTAGGTACTGACCAAAATCTTCGCGTCATGGGCGACGGCATCGCGCACGAGAAGTTCGGGCGAGGCTTGCAGCGGAGGCGAGACGGCGTTGGAATCGCGCAGAGCCTGCGATGTCACCCAGTTCTGACAATAAGCACAGTGCAGGTCGCAGCCCAGCATGCCGAAACTGTAGGCGAGAGCGCCAGGATGCGCGTGAAAAAATGGCTTCTTCTCAACGGGATCGCATTGTGTCCCGGCAGTGTAGCCCCAAGGGACATACAGCATTCCGCCGCGGTTGTAGCGGACTTTGCACACCCCTGGCTGGCCTTCGGGGATGGGGCAGCAATGTCCGCAAGCAAAGCAGCGCACGCGGTCGTTGCCGAGTTTCTCGTAAAGACTAGGATCGGCTTCGCGGACTTGCTCGTCGAGAACACTGCGAAGGGTGCGCACGGGAACCTCTGTTCTTATTCTAACGCGACGGAGCAGGACGGGCTTCGCGCTTCTCTAGCGGGCAGCTTTGGTGGACGACTCGTGCTGCTGCAGCCACTGCTCGGCTTGTTGTTGGATGGCTGCGCGTTGGGCAGGGCTGAGACGCGCCGCAATAAACGGCGCAAGAACCTTGCTGGCATCATCGCCATTGGCGCGGGCGAGCACGGTCCAGAAGTATGCTTGATTATCATCTTTCGCTACGCCGCGGCCGCCCCAGTAAAGTGATCCCAATTTAGATTGAGCCGGGACGCTGCCGTGCTCGGCAGCTTTCGTGAACCAGCGTGCCGCCTCGCTCTCGTCGCGTCTGATTCCCTGTTTCTCATCGCCTCTGGCATAAAGGAGGCCCAAAGCATTTTCGGCCGCTGGGTTGTCGCGTCCCGCTAGTTCCCGGAGTTGCGGGAGGTTTGCAGAATCGGCCGATAGCTTTCCCGTAGAGGAATCCGAAGCACCAAGAGGCGGCTTGGAGGACGCAAGAACCGTCTGTTCTCCATTTCGCTCGCGGGACTGAAGCTTTTCCTGAATCCATGGTTGGATCCACGGGGCGCTTACGAAACCGAGCACCATAGCAATGGTCGCGGCCGTTAAGATGAAAAGGAAAAGATGAAGTCGAGGCAAGCGAATGCCACCGACATTATCCGGATGGTCGGAGACATCTTCGGTCTTCGCCTTTTCGTCCGGCGGGTTGGCGAACAGAATGCTGCCCGGAGGCGGGGAAAAAGGTTTTGGAGTGGCCGGGGGTGACACAGACGGATCGGAGCCGCGCGCCGCGCCACTGACGGCGGCGCGAATAGTCTCCGCAAAACGCTGCAGCACGTCGCCATCACTCTCGCGAAAAGCGCTGGGTTCGGCGGAAAAAACTTCCAGCAGGCCAACCACTTCTTCCTCCATGCCCACGGGAGCGGCAAGCATGGAACGAATGCCGAGGGCACGACAACTCTGATGATCCACGCGTTCGTCGGTTTCGGCATTGTCGCAGCGCAACAGTTTCCCTGTGCGCACGCATTCACCGGAAAAACCTGAACCTGCGTGCAGACTTGCGCCCACCGGCGGAGCACTTTCGCCGGCACTGGCGCGGCAGATCATGGTACCTGCGTCTTTCCCTGCAAGCGCAATTGCCGCGCCGGAGGCTCGAAGCAACGATCGAGCACGGGAGGCAATCAATGAAAGAACTGCTTCCAGGTCGGCCCCAAGCGATTCAACCTCTCGCTCGACTGCAGACGCAGCGCTGAGAATATCGGTGTAGTTCTGTCGGACAACGAAGTCATGCGAATCCTGGGATAGTGCCGCGGAAGACTCTGCGTTGGCGGCGGCGGCGAGGGCATTCAGGAACAGCCATTCCTGGAGCCGACGCACGGCGGAATGGGTCAGAGGCGAAAAGCCGAGACCCACACGACCGGCTGAGTCTAACCAAGCCACGCGGGCGGTAGTGGAAATCTGTCCACTGGCTTCCGCGAGATCCAGAGACAATTCCACGGTCTGGTCAGTTGCAAGTGGCAATGAGCATTGCAACGCCACACCGCCCTCGCTCATGTCGAGAACCTCGTAGAGATCCAGCATCTCGCCCGGCGAGGCGCCGGGGACACTGGCGTACGCCGGCACGTGCACCTTTTGCCGCACGCGACCGCGGCGATTTGAGGAAGGAGATCGAGATACCTGAACGGTCGTGGCCATGAGCGGAAATCGGACTCTAGTTTGTACAATATTAACCCCAGATTGCGAAAAAGTAAGCAGGAAGAAATCCGCAGAAGAGGCGTGGCCGTAAATCGCTGAGAACAAAGCTGGAATGTGCCTAGACGGCGTTGCCGCCGTTTCCAGAAAGGCTAGGTAGTGGCAACCCCGCCGCAAGTGAACCTAATCTAACTGCACATACCGGCAGATACTGGCGCAACAGAATGGCTAAAATTCACCCCGTATTAGAACGTCGAGCGGATCCAAAACCGTGGAGGTTGCTGTCGATGGGCGCAGTCTTGGCGATAGTGTCCTTTGGCCTCCCGGCATGGGCGGCTCTGGGTGGAGACATTGCTTCCGTCCAGGCTGATCAACTCCATATGCAAGGGAGTCTACGGACGACCACCGCCGCCTCGTATACCGTGCATGAGATTCAAGGCGCGACTGGCGCTGTAGTGCGGGAATACGTCTCTTCAGCAGGCAAAGTATTTGCCGTCGCTTGGCAAGGGCCTTGGCCTCCCGACATGCGTCAACTCCTGGGAAGCTATTTCGAACAGTATCGTCAAGCGGCGAAGGCGCAAAGCAGTGTTCGGATTGGACGCAGGCCGCTCATGATCCAGCAGCCCGGTTTGGTTGTGCAGATAGGAGGACACCCCCGATCTTTCTCGGGTCGGGCGTACATTCCTGACCAACTGCCGTCAAGCGTCTCCGCCGAGGCAATCCAATGAGGGGGGCACTGAAGTTTTTCCTAACTGTTTCGACTGGACTGGCTTGCGCATTTTCAGTTGGCTGCGGCGGAAGCAGCAGCAGTAGTAGCAGCACCAGCACCACTTCCCCCACCCAGACTATCGTGACGTCAGGAGCGAATGTCGCGCCGATTTCAGTGAACGGCGGCCCATCTGGTAATTACCCGGACGCAGGCTTTGCTAGCGTTACGGTTTGCGTTCCAGGCACCACCACCTGTCAAACCATTGATGGCGTATTGGTCGACACGGGGAGTTCAGGGCTAAGGATCCTGTCCTCCGCGCTCACGCTCTCGCTACCGCAGCAGAATGCCTCCGACGGCAATCCGGTGGTGGAATGTCTTCCGTTTGTCAGCGGCTATACGTGGGGACCAGTACAAACGGCGGACGTGGAGATTGCCAGTGAGAAAGCCAGTTCCGTACCTATTCAGGTGCTCAGCGACACGGATTTTGCGGCTCCCGCGGCTTGCACGGATCAAGGAGCGTCCTCAGACACGCTCGAAAATTTGGGCGCCAACGGTATTATTGGGGTCGGTTTGTTTGCGCAAGACTGCGGCAGCTACTGCGAGGTGGTGCAAACTGCTGCAGGTGATTTCAATCCGTACTATGAGTGCCCGTCCTCCACTGCAAGCTGCCAGGCGATAGGTGAGAGTTTGGCGCAGCAAGTACAAAACCCAGTTGCGTTATTTTCCACCGACAACAATGGAGTGATTATCGAACTACCAGCGGTTTCAGAAGAGCCTGCCGTAAGCGGCTCGCTCGTGTTCGGCATCGGAACTCAGTCGAATAATGCGCTGGGGACGGCGGCGGTCTACACCGCAGACCCCACCAGCGGAAACTTCAGCACCACCTATAGCGGCACGGCCTATCCCGACGAGAGCTTCATTGACAGCGGCTCGAATGCCTATTTCTTCCCCAGCACGACAATAACGCAGTGTGGCAGCACTAGCGATGCGCCGGGTTTTTATTGTCCTTCCACTACGCAGAATCTTTCGGCAACCAATCAAGGAGCCAACGGGGCTAGCGGTACCGTCAATTTCAGCGTCGCAAACGCTGAGACTTTGTTCAATACGAGCGATTTCGCGTTCGGCGATTTGGGTGGTACGTTCTCGGGGGGCTTTGACTGGGGACTGCCGTTCTTCTTCGGCCGCAACGTATTCGTTGCAATTCAGGGCCAAAGCACGCCCGGCGGCACGGCGCCCTACTGGGCCTATTAAACACCAGTCCGCATTCCCCCAGAAAAGAAATTCTACCTAGCAGCCAGCCGTGACTGGTGCAGGCTGGAGATGCGGGAGATAGCTGCGACCATCATGCTGGAGAGCAGTTGCATAGTGGCCACGTCGCGCTCGTCGAAGGCGCTGGGAGAAGAGGACAGTACTTCGAACACCCCCAGAGTGCGCCGATAGTAACGCAGCGGAGAGACCAGGATGGAGCGGACTCCCAGGCGGCGGCAACTGGCAAGATCAACGCGCGGATTGCGCTCGGCGTCGTGACATAGCATGACCTCTCCAGTACGCACGGCTTCGGCGGAGATGCCAGCATCGGTCTGCAAGCGAACGCCGAGGTCAGGAGCGGTGCGGCCAGCGCGCGCACGGCACACGATCTCATCGCCAGCGCGCAGGGCGATAGCAGCGCCGGTGGCTCCGGTGAGGTGCTGGGCGCGTTCCGTGATTGCACTGATCGCGGGTTCAAGATCCAGTTCCGCAGCGTGAATGTCGACTTCTTCGCCAGCATGTACTGCGCGAAAGCCAGAAACTGGATGAGCGGCATTGGCAACGCGAAGCTGGCTGCGCAGAGCGATCGATGGCATGCGGGCGTGATGGTCCGCCACGTTCAAGACTTGTGGATCGGGCACCGTGCGCAGCAGATTCCGTACAAGGCTGTCGAGTTCCGAGTCGGTAATAAGATGGGCCGTCTGCTGATTATGCAGCGTTCCACCCAAAACACGTGCGAGACTTAGCAGCGACGTATTACCGCACGCCAGGCAATAAGGTCTGCTGTTGGTGCTGATCAGTTCGCATTGGATGCAAAACGTAGCGGACTGCAGAGGAACGAAATTAACGTCCTTGAACGTGGTGCCGTAAACCGTCTTGCCAAACATGAATGCGTGTCCTCACGAAAATGTGGCGAAACTTACCGTAACAGGGATCGAGAAATGAAGAAGTAGCCGCACTGGTTCCTCGTGTGGAAAACTCAGTATTACTTCCGGCCCTGTTTGTAAATAGGGTCGAACACGGAATAGTGTGCAATTACTTGCAAGCTTGATAGCCGGGACGGCAGGCGTTTTGACAGAATTTTTGTTCACCGACTGTTGATTTGGCAGGACAGCTAGTTTAAGCTTAGAAAATATTCGGGGCAGTGAATGCCTTGACACTGGGGGAAACAATGCAGTGGACAGCACCCGCTTTCGAGGAAGTTTGCTTGAATTGCGAGATTAACTCTTACGCCAGCGCCAAACTTTAACCGTCAGCCGTCCCTTTAAGCCTGTCTCAAGCTTCCGCGCAGGTGAAACCACAGTTCTTCATTGTTTGGCGGTTTGTTCGAGATCGTTCTTCAGCAGGCTGATTTCTACGCGTGTAACGCTCGCGCGCTGGGGCACAGGAGCGTTGCCCATCCCAATCACGTAGATGCGGTAGGGCGGGATTTCGTGGTTTAACACCAAATAACGTTCCACCGCATCCGCGATCTTCCGGGAGTTGGCGATCGCGATCTGGCCCCGACCCGAAGAGAAGCCCTGTAGTTCGATGATGTAACCGTGCTGATCCTTGACGACTTGGGCGGCTAATTCATCGAGCGCATCCTTGGCCTGCTTGCTCAGCACGGTCTGGCCGGGGCGGAAACGAATCTCGGTCTGCAGCCCGGACTTGTACTGATCGATGTTTCCGACCACTGTCTCGTCGGTGGCGAGGCGGGTGTCAAGGGCGGCCGCCGTCTGATGGGCCATCTGAGCTTTGTTGACTGCCTCTAGCGCATGCTCATCGGCTAGGTTGGCCTTTTCGGAAACCAGTTGAATACCTTGCCGGGCGCGGACATCCACGTCCCTGATCGCTTTACCGTTAGCCGCGGTCAGTTCTTCGAGCTCGTTGACCCGGTCCCGGATGGGCTGAACATGCCGCCGTACGTACTGCTTGCTGGCAAAAGGGTGCAAGACGAGCGCTCCGAAGCTGGGCTGATCGCCGTCCCAGAAGTCCTGGCGGGAGGACTGTGAAGGGGGAGTGGTTTGATCAGCAGACGCTGCCGGCTGCGCGCTTGAATTTGGGTTGGTGTGCTGCGCGAACGCAGGAAGCGCAAATGCTGTCGACAAGAGCAGCGTTATGAATATGCGACTCTTCATATCATCTTCCTTCTGAGTGGGAGCCAGAGGGCTCCACTCCAACCTGATGGCCAGTGCTCGCGGCACATGACTAGGGAGCCAGAAACATCAAACCCAGAAAATGAGGTCCTCTTCCTTTTTGCGGATACGACACCAAGCTGCTGACAGCCTCAACCTTCAACTGGGCAATGACAATTGTAGCGCCGAAGCAGGGGGTGCCGGTGAAGAAATTCGCGTGCCGAGCGATTCTCTTGACAGGAGCTGAGACTGAGCAAGGCGACGCTGACGGCAGGAAGAGGACGCAGTCCCCGATGTAGAGGTGATTCCCTTCTTAGGAATTATTCACGGAGTCTCTGGCCGCAAAAGAAAGCATGCTTCTAAAGGCAGACCGCCTTACTGCAAAGCTGACTGGGTCAGCTTCACGGCACAATGGGGAGTTGCAGATCCGCCTGATACATTGCACTGCTGGCCGTTCACGGAACCAGCCGCCATGGTCGAGAAGTAGATGTTCGTACCACCGTTCGACAGTTGGTTGTCGATCACAATTCCGCTGGTTCCTCCGAGAGCGCTCGGGGATGTCACGCAACTGGATGTCGGTGCGCCCGTGCAGGTCGGTGTCGTCAGCGAAGTTGTAATCGTCGAGCTCTCCAGGTATGCGTTGCTCGAGCCGCCCACTCCAAAAAACATTCTGTCCGTCGTTCCGTTGTAGAACTCGGTCAGTGGCGAGCACTCCTCCCCTACCGTGTTGTTTACCACAAAAGTGGACGAGCCCGTGCTCGTAATGACGTTACTAGCAAAGGGGAAGAAATACACCTTTGGATTCGACGGGATCAGCGGTGCGCCCGATGTCCCCGACACGAATCCGCACGCGATCATGTGCCCCGACGTCGACCCATTCACCCAGAATGCGTTATCAAATGTCCCCGAGTGTACGTTGCCCGTGGTGCAGTCACCGTCGCCGCTCCCCGACCCTAGGTCCACTGTGTTGCTTGTGGTGAGCGCGCTGGAACTCGTGAAGTTCGCTGGAACCTGGCTGACGGCCCCGCCGATGCCCTCTACTACGCTGCATCCCGTAAAAGCGAATATTTGGTCGGTTGTGGGATTGGCAGGATCGGTGACCGCAATCGGCGGATCCACAATCCCGGTGCCTGCTCCGTGGGTCGCCCACCCGACCTCCAGCTGCGCCGCGTACGTCTTACCCGGATTCGTAAGGCTGACCGCGTACAAGTAGCCCTCCCCGTCTCCGATAAAAATCCTGCCTGACGTGTCATCGACGACTGGAGCGGTCAACACCTTAGTGGTCTGAGTCGAGACCGTGACCGGCCAGTTGCTCGGATCGTTGACCAGCGCCGGGGCGCCGCCGCCAAATACGGGCGTGATCTTATATAGCAAGCCATTGTCGGCGCCTACGTATGCCGTATCCGTGTTGTAGTCCACCCAGGGCGAGGAATTCGAATCGGTCGCGCTGCTTTGGATGGTGAGGGTCGTCATGCAGAAGGCCGACGTAGGCGCGGTGCACGGAAACGGAGCCAGCGGACTCAGTACCGTACCCGCCTGCGACGGCGGCGCCAGAATCGGATTCGGCAGCACCAGAACGTGGAAGTACGAAGCCCCGCTGGTGCTTTCGACGAACGCCACTTTCGTTCCATCGGTCGAAAGCACCGGCGACGTCTTGATCTGGCCCCCTGTCTGCGTCACCGTGTTGAAGGCGAATGTTACCCAGGGCGATCCGCCATTGCACGCCGGACTCGCTGCCGTGTACAGGTTGTTGATCCCGACCAGGTTGGCCTGTGTCCCTGAAGTCACGGTCAGCCCAAACACAACGTAATCAGAGTTGCAATCCTCCGCGACCACGTCAAACTGGTATTTTGCCGGAAATTGGTTCTGCGGCACGTACCCGTTCTCCAGCGAAACAGCCCAGTCGATCTTCATTTTTTGGCGGGGAATTCGCGGCGGAATTCGGCGCGGGGGCAATGGCCCAAAGATCCCGATGGGCGCTTCTTCCACCGCTTTGCGCAAGTTTTCCACCGCCACTTGCCGCATCACCATGTTGTAAACATAGCGCGGGTCGTGGTCTCCCGCCGCCAGCACATCCTCGGCGCGCGCGCCCGGCATCAGGAGGTGCCGCGAACTCCAGTCCTGCGGATACCCCAGGTGCTTTTCGCCCTCGCTCGCCTCACCGGTTGAGGTCCTCTCTATCCCTATCCCTGACTGGCCCGAAAGCGGAATGCCCAGCAGGAGCAACCCGGCCGCCACACACAACCGACGGAATGCGTGCCCTCGCATCGTGTCTCTCCTCAAAATTTCACCATCGCGCCATTCTCATCTTCGCTCAAATGTTCGGAGTCCGGGGCCTTACTTTCGTAACCTACGTGCTCAAACGGATTTCCGCCTGATGACCGACGTGCATGGGAACCATGAGGACCTTTTGGCAGAGGAAGGTTGCGGACCAAGCTCGGGAATCTCACGTTGAACCACTCAGCGGTGGAACATCGTTCCCACCAACGATCGATTTCGACCCTGACACTCGGCCATGATTCTTCTACGCGAACATCCCGTCGCTACGGGATGCGAGAGCGCCCAATCAATTCTTTCGTTCTAGCTTGCGCCAACCAGAGGCAGCCGATCGAGGCTTCGCGCTTATACCAATCAATCCTTCAGGCCGTGAGGAGGCTATCTTCTCCCGAAAACGGGTGGTTTTGCAACGAGCTAGCGAGGGATTGGATTTGAATCAGTGGGCCCGTGGAACCTGCTCGCGTCCGTCTCAGCATGTTTGCCGAGGGGATGCCTGTTCTCTGGAAAGACTTCTCGCAATCTGCTGTGGACGGCCCTCGCATGTTGCCCTCCATGTAGGCCAAGCCGGGGCAACGCGTGCACGTTCCCACGTGGGCGCAAGCCGAGCAGACGGTAAGATCTTTGGCGCGGATGGATCGCACTTCCTTCAACTGCGGAGAATGGCGCCAGATGTCGAGGAATTTCTGCCGACGCACATTGCCGCTGGGAAGGGGGAATTGCACACAGGGAAACACATCGCCGTAAGGAGAAATGTAGCAGGCGGTGTGACCGGCGCTACACGGGAAACCTTCCATGACGTCTTCCCCAGGAGCAGGCGGAGGAGCGCAGAATTCTTCCACGTTGCCCACCAGTTCCTCGCTGTGGAAAACCTGCTTGAGTTCAGACCCCGGAATTCGCAGGGCGAGGATGGATGTGTCTCCGTCCATTTTTGGCGTGATGGTGGGGTCGAGCGTGTAGGCGACTCCCAGTTCCCTGGCCAGCGCGATCACGCCGGGCTGGTCGGAGAAATTGCCCGCCATGAGAACGTTGGCGATGGTGACCTTTAGCCCCTGGGACTTCAAGAATCGAATCGCCCGGAGGGTTCGCTTCAGTGACCCGGGCAGTTTTGTGATGGCATCGTGAACTTCCGGCCGATCGGAATAGACACTGATCTGTACCTGCTCGACGCCGAGCTGGCGAAGTCTCGCGGCTTCCTTCTCGTGGATCATCACCCCGTTGGTCTTCACCTTTACGTTGAACAGCAGTTGCCGCGCCCGTTCCACGATTTCAAAGAAATCCCGGCGCATGAGAACTTCACCGCCGCTTAGCGTGAGGAAAAATACGCCGGCCTCGGCGAGCTGGGCAAGCACATCAGCGATTTCCTCCGTCGTCATCTCGCCATGATCGTCATGATCCAGGTAGCAATGCACGCAGCGTTCATTGCAGCGGTAGGTGACATCGAGATGAACGCTGATGGGTAGGCCCAGGTTCAGCGCTTTTTGATTCATCTCGGCCAGAAGGCTCACCGGCCCTCCCGGGGTGGAGAGGAATTCATCAGTGGCTGATCCGATACCAACAGAATACCGTGTTGTGAGAGTTCGTCGACGAAGCGGTCGGCGCCGCGCTGCGCTTGTTCCCGATCGACATCGAATTCCTGACAGATTTTGCCAGCGACGATTTGCGACAGTGGCGTGCGCCCGTCGGCTGCCTGCCAAATCGCAGAGGCGACTTCATTGAGGGTGAAAAAAGTCGAGTCCCTGGCCGACATCACCATCATTTCGCCGCCCAGGAGGCGGGCGGCGATCTCCGAGCTTCGCGCAATGTATTTTTCAGCCATCGTGATTCTCTGGCAACTAACGTATTATCTCCCAGACTCGCTGGTCGGGGACGAATACTAGGCGGTGGATGGGAACCAAACTAGCAAACTCGCACGCCGACTGAAAAACGAGTTTTACCAGCGCAGGATCATCGGCGAAAAACAAGATGTTCCGCAGCAGTCGCTGGACGGCTTCCGTGGCACCCACCGGTTCGATCCTGTTCTGCAAGCCTTTCTCGAGCAAAAAGAGTGCGCTGACAGGGGCGGATTGGTTTTCTCCGACCCGTCCCAACTCTCCCGCAAAAGGCGTCCCGCAGGCCAGATAGCGATCGCCCTCGCGCCGCACGTAGGAGATTTCGTCGGTGAGCAATGTCGCATCGAGCGGCGCCAGGCGGGAGATCGTCGTCTTCCCCGCGCCGGAAACTCCGGAAAACAGAAAGGCTTTCCCCCCGCGAATCGCACTAGCGGCATGAACCAGGAACCCTCCTTGCCTCGCCAGGATGAGAGTGTGCACGATGCGCAAAACGCAATCGATGGCGTAGGGACTGTGCGATTGACGGATGTGACCCTGGCTGGTGTGCGGATTCCATCGTGCGCGGAAGTCGCCTCGCTTCAGCAGCCATTCGCCTTCTTCGATCTTCACCTCCAGTCCATCGTCGGCTGGGACGGATTCCGATGGCTCGTACAGGTCGATGTCGAACTCGAAGTGCGAACTCGGCGAAGTTCCGACAAAACCCTCGTAGCGATTCTCGATCAGCTGGCGAAACGAGGGGTCGTGCGTTCGCAGGGCAATTGCCATTCCTCCGATCTCGATGGATACAGCCGCTTCCGCGGTCGTGGGGAGGGCGGTGGTCATGGATGAGAAGTACGGGACGCAGAAATGCCGGAAATCCCGCGCACCGCACCGAATACGCCGCGAAACAACTGCCCGGCTCGTGTCGGGCCTGCCTGCAGGCTCGCGGCATGCATGCGCAACGTGAGATTGCGGAATCGGTCCGAACGGCACAGCATCCACGCCAGAGCGGAATGGAGCGGCAAGACTCGCCGGCTCGGAACGAAACTGCGATTGGCACGGCGGATGCTGGCCACTCGGCCCAGCAGATCGGCTACGGCTGCGGGCGGATCGTTGTGGGGCATTGCGTCGCCCCTCGTGATCCACGAGAGGCTATCCGGACCTAGTCGCTTTTCGACCAGCCGGTGAACAAAGAAGCGGTTGTCGCGCAGAACCAACACGATGTCTCCGGGAATGACTTCGTCGTACGCTGCGTTTTGAATCGTAAGCAGATCGCCCGGCCACACCGAGGGAAGCATGCTCGTTCCCCATGCCTTGAGGTGAATCGTACCGCGGCGGCGAAGCATCTCGGCCGCAAGACCGAGCTTTGGATCCTCGCGAGTCTCAAGCGTCGATGGCATCGATGGCAGCAGACTACGAATTCATCCGGTGGAATCTGCACTGAAATTGGGTGGCACTGACCTTGCCGCAGGACAGAGCCATAGTTTCGAAAACGCGCTCATACCGGAATGCAGGTTCTTGATAGGGCTTTTTCGCCGTGCTGCGGCTCTGGCCTGCATTCGCCTCGTCGATCTTGTCGTTTTTCTCTGTCATCGAGAATGCACGTGCGACGGCGAATCACTGGCATGCCTCAACTACTGTGTGGACTCTCTCGTCGCGATCCTACAACAAATCGGCTGGAGGATTGGTTTACCTTCTGGGCACTTCGTTGCCCGCGCGGCGCGGCATGACGCGCCGTCTGGACTTTACCTTCCTGACATTCATGGTATTCATCGACTTTGACCACCAGGTTGGCCACGAACAGGCCAAGCGGAGGCCCGCACTGGTGCTGACCGGTCAACGCTATAACCGAGCGAGCGGGCTAGCGGTAGTTTGCTAAGGGGTACGAAGCGTACCATTGGACGTGAGCAGAATACATCGAGAATGCCCCCATTCGGAGCCTTCTGATCGCTCGGTAGCCGCCGGTGTACTCCTTCGACAGGAGCCAGCCGAGGAAGAAGAGGAAGAGGAACGACGGCAAAGAAGATGACGATGATCACGACACAAACGGCGACGGCTACTCGGAGTGAACGCGCCCTAACTTATTTCAGTGGGCGAAGGGTGAAGCGTGAACATTTCGTCAAGCTAGTCGAGGAGGCGCTCGACTCGCTCCCACAAGAATTCCGCAGTCGCATTCGTAACGTTACTGTTCTGGTAGAGGATGCGCCGTGGAAGCAGCCGTCTCCGCAGTCGAGGCAACAAAGGCGGCTGCTTCTGGGTCTCTTCCATGGCGAGCGCGCGAATCAGCAACGTCACTTCAATCGGAGAAGTTCAGTAGATGAGGGCACTGGCAGATGAAGGCACTGGCAATAAAGAAGGGGCAGAGCCGAGAGAAGGCTGCGGGGTTCCGGGAAATGGGTACCCTCCGGTGTGACGGTTGCGGCGAGGAGTTCGTCATCGGTCACCGGCCCGGGTTCGTGGATAAGAAGATTGCCGAAAAACAAGCGGCGTGGCTGGAAAAGGTGCTTGCTGAAGAGCACGAGCGCGACAAGGAACACCCCGACCGAATCGAACTGCCGGACTGATCTGCGCAAGCCAGGCCCAAGAGCGTGCAGATCATGGATCGAAGATCAGTTGAACGTTTCAAGAGAACGCTACAGGCTCGCCACCGCGAGCTCCATCTGGCCCCCGCGCAAACTCAGCAGGAATCGCGGACCGCACAGCACATTACGGCAAGTCGAACATGTCTCTGGCACGAGAAACAGACCTTGCTCAGAAATCTCGTGACCGAGTCTGTGCGACCTGCGATCCCAACAGCTTTGCCGACCGGTTTGGCTTTGGACAGCTATCAAGTTTGGAGGGTTCGGATCACGTTCTGGTTCCCTGACGTCAAAGATCAGACGGGAATGTCCGCTCTGTGGTAGGTGGGCGATGAGAGTTCGCAGTGCGTGAACTACGCGGTCGCTCTCGACTGCGAGCCGTGCTGGACGTGGGGCGCCAGCAACCGGTCCGTCCGGTGCATCATTCTCCAGTCATACTCGTATGCCGTTCCGCACAACGAGCAGATCTGATAGTGGCGGCCGTCGTGATCACTCCGCGGCCAGGAAAAACGATGCTTGCAACCTTGCCCCAAGAGATGTTTTAGGAAGTTCATAGCTTCACCGTCTGATTGCGATCTTTCCAGTGATCAAGCCAACGGGAGAAAAAAGGCCTGGACTGGCTGTTCAGCAGATGCTGGAGTGTGGATATGAGCATTTGCAGAGTGGATATGAGCATTTTCGGCTCCTGGGACTTCGGCACGAACGTGTCGACCGACTTCAGTTTGCTCTCCGGCGGTGGATCACTGGCGGAAGGCAGCGTGATGGGACGCTGGACCGGATGCGCTTCATCTTGGCCGCGACCACATCATCGTTCATCTCGGGCATCTGGTAGTCGAGAACGACGGCGTCCACAGGATGGGACCGGAACAGATTCAGCCCTTCATCACCCCCCGGTCGCCCCCTAGAACTTCGTAGCCGCTGTTTTCGAGCAGCATCTTGCGACCGATGAGCAAATCGATTTCACTACTCTGCCTGCGCGCTTTCAAATTACGAACGTGCACTCAAACGCCGGTTACCGTGTCGAAGCTTGTTCCAGGCTGATGAACGGAAGAAATTCTTGAGTGCTTGTCTTTCCCCGCGCAGACGAGGGATTATTTGTCCCGCGGATGCGGGAATTAGCTGAGGTATGAAAAGAACTCACCCTCGACGGCGCAGCCTGGACGAGTAATGACGACGTTTACGACGCCTTCTTTCACGCTGTAGGCGCACCGGATTGGCATGGCAGAAACTGCGATGCCCTCGCGACTGGTTCAATCAATCAGGTGGAAAGTTCCGTACAGGGTGGTAATCAAGAACTACGACTAATTGGCGACCAGGCGAAGAGGATGACGCGGAAAACTTGTCATTGGGTCAAACCATAACTCATGACCTCACCGACTGTTGGGCCTTACTGCTAGTTTGGGCGTGAAATAGCGCACTGTAACATCATCTCCGATGTATGCGATCCGACTCTCCGCGACCCGCCTCCGCTGCGGTGCAGGTCCGTACGTGAAATAGCGCACCGTAACATCATCTCCGATGTAATCGACTTCATTCTTCCCCACCCGCACCCGCTGTCGCGTTGTCCTCGCAGGCTTCGCCTCCTTCACAACAACTCTCGCGCGCCGGAGCGCGGACGTGCCTTTCGCCGGCATTGCTATCGCGGGTTGGGAGGGTACCTGCGGCTCGATGGCAGTCGATCTCTGTAGGGCTGAAGATCCCAAGGGCAAAGCCGGGCCGCGACTGCTGTAGGCAATCCAGCAAGTTAATCCGAGCACAGTAGCAACTGCTGCCAGGGCCAAGTTCCTCCGGCGCTTGTGCCAGGTAACGTCCTTCGCTCGCTGCATGATCCTCGTCGCGAGCAAGGCTGGCTGCCTGAGTACTGGCAAATCCCTGGCTACTGCCAGGGCGGCTCCGCAACGCTGATAGATGGAATGCTTGTTTGCTGGGCCCGGCAAACATCCACCGGCGTGGAGAAACTTCTCTCTTTGAGTTGTAATCTGCTCAGTGACGTGCGGAGTTGTCGGCAGTTCGGTTGTGAGGTTTTTCCCCCGTTCAAGCTGGGCGGTCGGAAACATGGCCGCCTCGATCTGTTGGGCCATCAATCGATAGGTGCGCACCTCGCGATCCTCGAAGGCGTGAGCTTCGCCGAACAGGATCTCCAGGACTCCCGCCACGTCGCGGTCGTGATAAATCGGCAAAATTAGAAGGGACTTGGCTCCGAACTGCCGACAAATCGCCGCTTCAATCCGTGTGTCTGTCTGGGTATTCTCGACACGGAGAATCTCGCGGTTTGCCTTGGTGTCTGCTGAGGCAGTCAGTGAGGCCGTTACATGCCGCCCTATATAAGTGGCGGCACTTCCGCTTCCAGCCTGGTAAACCAGTTGATCTTCTTTTAACAGACCGATGGCGACCCCAGTAGCGTTGGCCACGTTTCGCGCCGACTCAACGATCAGATGCATTGCACCATCCACGTCGAGCTTTCCCGTGGTGACCAAGCGTTGGACTTCCATAACGGCGGAGAGCGATTGACTATCCATCCGACTCTCCTGAACCGCAAACACGCTGGCCAAAAACTGCTGGAAAGTTTCGCGATCGAGGCTGGAATGGGTGCTCATACCCGATTGTTGCGGCTGCACTGCCGGGCGGGCTTTGGCGGGCGAGCGGGCCGAACCACTTTCGGAGCCGGCAACCGCAGTCTCTCATCGACCGAATGCACTGTCAATAGCAACACACAAAAGTGCACCGCTCTTGAATCCGAGCAAACCGGAAAGTGGCATTTGTGATGGGCCTTGCCCTCATCTTTGGGGAGGGTGCCAGAACAGGCGTTGGGAGGCTTCAGGCAAAATGCCACGACCGTTATCTGCTGCTGAGTCCTTGCCGTCGTCTTGGAGGTGCCAGCCGCGGCTGCATCCTTCATCATTCCATCTAGTATTTACCTGTTCAGATTTCCGCACGACGTAAACCCTTTGCTTCATTCTGCACGGAGTTTGGCACAAATTTTGCTTCTTACTCCTCACGACGCGGGATTTCGGAGCTGCGAAAAGAACTCTTTTTTGGGCTTGCCTCTTAGTGAGAAGAATCGGGAGGGACGAAGTGATGAAAAGACCAAAAAGACCTATCGAGATCAATTCGAAAAATGGATGGACGGCCTTATGGAATGGGAGGCCACCGAGAAGCGATGCCCGGCGTCCATCCTTAGGACGCCCGCTAACTGGCAATCCCCTAGCGGATTCGGTTGAAGCCGCCAGGTCCGCGAGAAATGAGGCAGGTACTTACTGGCCCATCGAAGAGATAAGCTCCGCCGCTTTAGAATGGCTGTGGGACTGAAGATCACCATGCTGCGCAATCTCAGGCCCGTGCGCCTGAGTCCATGAAGACTAAAACCTACCCCGACCCTAA
>Ga0208188_1000080_pt1 | contig 84295 bp, 63 predicted proteins | sample June2015DPH_8_50_FD_184698 | JGI IMG/M metagenome (GOLD analysis project Ga0208188, IMG submission 184698) | Peatland microbial communities from SPRUCE experiment site at the Marcell Experimental Forest, Minnesota, USA - June2015DPH_8_40... | ecosystem: Environmental > Terrestrial > Soil >...
GGGGGTCTCTAATGGACTGCACGCGAAGCGTTTCACGCATGTTCAAATTTGCAAGGGCCAGACCGATGTGGTCTGTGATGGCTACGGCCAGACGCTGCTTTAAGAACATGATCTTCCGGCGGGTTTCCGGAAACTCCTCGATATCGGAAGGACCGCAGCGCAAATGAAACAAGCCAATAATCTCACCCTGGGCAATCATCGGGACGCACAAATATCCATTGGTCGGCTCGCCTTTCAGATGCCGGCACACAACACCCCCCGGCTCCTCGACCATGTGAACTTTCCCTTGTCTCAAAGCCCAGCAGTGATCGTAATCAAAAACCTTTTCGCTCGTTAAGGAATCGCCCCACGAAAAAACGACCTCGAGCGTGGTTTTGGCGTCTTTGAGCAAATACAGGAAGCCGGAATCCGATGGGAAAAGCTTTTGGATGTAATTGCCGAGGACGTAGTAACTTTCTTCTCCCGTGCCGCACACCTGCAGCAGGTTCAACATCTCGTTTAGAAGTGAGATTTCGTAGCTGCGTTGCTCCAGTTCCTCATGGGACTTCCTCAGCTCCAGCTCCGCCTGTTTTCTCTCCGTAATATCGAGTAGGGACGCCACGGTCTTTTGCGAGCCCGGAATAACGGCAACGGTCAGAAACATATCCCTGGAATGGCCCTGGATGTTTTTGAAAGATGCTTCATAATTTCTGGGAGCGGCATGGGGGTCGATTCGCCGCAGCCGGCGATATTCCTTCATCAGGGCCTGGTGTTCATCCGAGAAAAACTCAGTCAAGCTTTTCTTGCCTTCAATCTCCTCTTTGGCGTACCCGGAAATTCTGGCAAATTCGGCATTTGCCAAAAAAATGGTCGAATCTTCTCCAATAATGACCGTGGCGTTTCCTGTATTTTCAAATATAGTGCGATATTCGCTCTGAGATTTTTCAAGCGCCTCCGATGCCTGCTGGCGTTTTTCCATCTCCTCCTGGAGCTTGGAGTTGGCGGTTTCGATGGCATGCAACGCCTTTTTGGTCTCGCTCAGGTTCCGGGCGACTGAGACGCTTCCGAGCAGCGAACCGTTCTTGTCTTTTAGAAGGCTTATCGATACGTCGAAGGGTATGATCGTGCCATCTTTTTTTTTCATGCTTATTTCATAGTTCTTGACAAATCCCTGCTTTCTCAATACCGCCACCATGGCGGCAAGTTCATCTTTATCCGCATACCAATTGAAAGCGTACTCGCCCCGGAATTCTTCGTTGGAATAGCCGTAGAGTTCGACTGCCGTATGGTTCCATTTTATAAACCGGCCTTTGGGGTCCACTATACCGATGGCGTCCGGGGAGTTCTCGAGAACGTTTTCCAGGTAGTCCCTTGTTTGCAGAAGCTCCTCGCTGTTGCTCCGGCGTTCCGTGATATCCGTCCCGACACAGCATATGATTTTGCCCAGGCGCTCCGAATCAAAAACCGCGCGCCCATGCCATTCAATTAGTCTTAGCTGACCATCGGCGGCAATCAGGTGGGTTTCCAACATTATGGTCTTCGGCGAAGGGCCGACAGTTCCAAAGAGCCTGGTCAACGCGTCATGATCGCTTTCAGGAATAATACCGGTAAAGTACTCTTTGCCGGCGACTTCCTCTTTCGTACGGCCTATGACCTGCAAAAGGGCCTTATTTATCAGCAGAATCCGGCCATCGTGGCCGAGCTCCAACATGAAAACCGGAGACTCCTCTATGAGCCAGTTGCCTAAAGCTTGCTGGAGTTTTGTATCGCTGGTTTCAGGAGGATGCTCTTTTGTAGAAGACTTATGCGCCATGTCCTGATTCTCCTTGTGATTTACCGGGTTACGGACGAGCACATTATACATAAAAAGGTGAAACTACAGGATTATTTGATGGGGTCGGGTGGGGTAGGGGGCCGGGCCTTAGGCCGTTAACCTAACAGATATGTCCTGCGAACACATACTGGAGAAGAATCATTAGAAACTATCGCACACCATATGGATAATACTTTTATAGCCACAGCTCATGGGCACTGGGGTGCCTAGCAGGGTGCTGAAAAAGGGTTGAAATTCCCACTTTGCAGTAAAAACCCCGTGGGGCCGTCACCCCGACGAAGCGTGCCCCGGAAGTGTCTAGTCCGGGGGCCGGGGTCCAGTGTTTTGCTTTAAATATCACATAGTTCAAAAAAGCTCCGGATTCCGGCTCTTTTGTCGGCAGAAGACGCCGGAATGACGAAATCACCCTTCTTTTTAAGGCTCTTTTCCCACCAGAGAACCCTTTTTCATCACCCTGCTAGACTCCCAAAATTCCCGCATCCGCGTCACCGCTTCTCGATGCTCGGCGGCGTTCCGGCTGCGTAAATCCTGGCTGCGGCGCCTCCGCCGCCCGCCTAACCGACTTTTATTACGATAGCGGCACCCGTGTCACCCGCCGCGCATCCTCCCCACAGAAGATATCCGCCGCCCAGTTTGGCCACTTCCTCGATGCCTTCGATGATGAGCCTTCCCGCCGTGGGGGCCTGGGGATGCCCGAAAATCAGGGAGCACCCGTAATTATTGAAGCCCATTACATCGATGCCCAGTTCCCGGGCCATGTAAAGGTCGTTTGTGACGAAGGGATTATGGGTCTTTATGGCCTTTAGATCGGCGACCCCTATGCCTGCTTTGTCAAGGGCCATTCTGACCGCCGGGACAACCGCCATCGCCATGAAGCCCTTTTTTGCCCTGGAAAAGCCGTACGAGACCACCCGGACCTCGATAGAAGAATCCGCACTCAGTTCGGCTGCTTTTTCCCGCGAAGTTACCACTACTGCGCAATTTCCGTCCGCCGGATGGGTTTGCGAGCCGAAAGTGTGAATGCCGCCTGGTACTACGGGCTTGAGGGCCGCCAGGCCTTCCCGGCTGGTCGGCATTATTCCCTCGTCTGTTTCCACCAGAACGGTCTTGTTTTTGGAAATCCTTATCTCGACCGGAAACATGTACCGTTTTTGAAAATCCCGGTCGCCTTCTAGGGCGGCCAGGTACTGCTCATAGCGCCGCAGGGTTGTCTCATCGGCCTGCTCCCTCGTAAGTCCGGCCTCCCTTGCCACATTTTCGGCGGTCTCGATCATGGAATTCCTGGCCCATGGATCGTGACCGAAGTTGTCCATCACCCAGTTCTCAGATTCCACTTCGCCCCCCGGGCCCTGTGGATTGGGCCATACGGTGTGGGGTCCGTTTGAGCATCTGTCCGTCATAAGGCAGAAGGAATTCCCGTAGAGTCCCGTTTCGACGCCGATGGCAGCCTGGTAGAGGCAAGTGGCTGAAGTAGTGCACGCCTGGCTGATGATCATTCCGGGAATGGTTGGGGCGCCGATGAGAGCGGCCGCCCAGGGGCTTCCGTAGAACCATTTGGGCTGCCCGATAGTTATGCCCAGAAAAAGGTAATCGAACATCTTCGGGTCCCAGTTCTTCCCGGCCAACCATCTTTTCGAGGTATCCGCCGCAAGGATTATGGAGTTCTGGGCCGCCATACTGCCCTGCCACCGTGAGAACGGGGTCGAGTAATAACCCCTGAAGGGTATGTATGCATTATTCAACATAGTCTATGCTTCCTCTAAGACTTGAGACAATGTATCACTCATAACGTTTCTTTGTTCCGCCGCTCGGACGTAAACTAGCTATTTAACAGCTATTTCATAGCTTCTGTCAGAAACTTAGTCAATAACTATTTGACTATGGTTTCAATGTGAAGCTACAATGTAGCTAGTTTCCGATCCGAAAAGGGCCCTTTTCCGCCCTAGGCGGTGGGACCGCCACGCCTCGCGGAGCGTCGAGATACTGGCGGCGGCACAGACAGGATTTCGACGATCCGCGAGGCGGTACCCCGCCGGCTAAAGCCGGAAAGAGGAATGACCGGATTATGCCTCCTTTTCGAACAGAAACCTCGCGGGGCGTGGAATTTGTCCCGGAGTTTCCGGATGGACGCCAGCTATATGTCCAGCCGCAACCAGCAAATATTAACATGGCGGCATAAAACGGGAAACCTCCCTCATGCAGCCTGTATAGAGTGGAAAAGCAAATGGGAAATCCCCCTTCTAGAATGCTTATATGCAACGCCGAACAAAGGGCCGAATTGATGCGCGTTGCTCTTGGCCTTGAACCTGCCGATATGGTGATCCTTAACGCTTCGGTGGTCAATGTGTACACCGGCCAAATCGTGGAAAACTGCCCGGTCAGCATCAAAGGAAAGTGGATCGCCGCAGTGGGACCCGATGCTGCATCGGCAGCCGGTGCATCCACGCTTGTTGTGGATGCCGCCGGGAAGACCCTCATACCGGGCCTGATCGAGGGCCATACTCACATGTCGTTCCAGTCCGTGGCGGCATTCCTCCCCTATGCCATAAAAGGAGGAACCACCACCATTATCATTGAAACAATGGAGTACTTCCCGGTGGCCGGCTGCGAGGGGGTTATTGAGTTTCTCGATTCAGTCAAGGATCAGCCGATCAAAATCCTGGGTACTGCACCGGTCATGATATCTATCAGCAAAGCTCTAAACGGCATTTCCCCGGGCGTCATGGAAAGGTTGCTTGACAGGGATGAGATTGTCGGGCTGGGAGAATCTTACTGGCAGGCGGTGCTGCAATCGCCTGACGCTATGGTCCCGCTGTTTCAGAGCGCCCTTGATCGAGGCAAGCGGTTGGAAGGACACTCGGCAGGTGCAAAGGGGAAGAAATTGGCTGCCTATGCCGCTGCCGGAATCTCCTCCTGCCATGAAGCGATTAACGCAGAGGAGGCCATAGAGCGGTTGCGGCTCGGTTTTTACGTGATGGTGCGGGAAGGAAGCGTCCGAAAAGATCTCGAAGAAATTTCGAAGATCATTCAGACCGGTGTGGATTTAAGAAGACTCATTTTGGTCACCGACAGTGTCGAGCCCAAGGAACTGGTCGAGAAGGGCTATCTCGAAGTTGTCGTGCAAAAGGCAATTGCCTGTGGGTTTGATCCGGTCAGCGCCATTCAGATGGCTACGCTTAACGTGGCTGAACATTTTGGCCTGGACAGCGCCATTGGGGGCATCGCGCCCGGCAGGTGCGCCGATATACTGGTGCTTCCCGATGTGAGAACCATTGCACCCGAGATCGTCATCAGCAACGGCCGTGTTATCTTTGAGAACGGAAAGCTCCTGTTGGCGCCCCGAAGACATCAGTATTCCAATAGCTGCCTGCAAAGCATGCGACTCAAGAGCGCCATGAAATCAACGGATTTTGACATTTATGCTAAAACCTCCTCCTTAAACGGATCGGTCAAGGTCCGCATTATCGAGATGGTAACCGATCTGGTGACCAAAGAATTCCATGCCGATGTTTTTCCCGCCGGAGGGAAAATCGCGGTAGATTTGCAGCAGGATATAGTGAAGGTAGCGGCGATTGACTACAGAAACAATCCCGGCCGCTCATTTGTCGGGCTGATAAAGGGGTTTGGGATTAAAATGGGCTCGATTGCATGCAGCGCCGCCTGGGACACCTCAGACATTATCGTGGTGGGCGCAGATGAAGAAGATATGGCGCTGGCCGTAAATCGAATCCGCGAATTGCAAGGCGGCATTACCGTCTGTAGAAATGGGAAGATAATGGCTGAACTGCCGCTTCCAATTTTTGGGGTTATATCGGATCTGGGCATGGAGCAGCTTGCCGAAAAGCTCGATTCGGTTAGGCAGGCTGCGCGCGGCCTGGGCATTTCCTTTGAGGACCCGGTGCTTTCATTGTCCACCCTTACGGGGGCGGCGATTCCCTACCTTAGAATCTGCGAGGAGGGCCTGGTAAACCTTAAGGACGGCAAAACGCTCCCCCTCGAGGTGTGCTGAAGTCAGTATATGAAGGATTGGCATTTGCCTGACGATTTTCCGAAGTCAATATTGAAACCAGGTGCGCAGAACATATGAAACGTGTCATTAATCTAAACGTGAATGGGGACCCCTACACAGTGACTGTTTATCCCTGGCAGACCCTGAACGAGGTGCTCCGCGAGCAGCTTAACCTGACGGGAGTCAAGCTGGGCTGCGGGACCGGAGATTGCGGGGCCTGTACGGTGCATGTCGACGGGCTTCCGGTGCAGGGACCTCCCTATTACCCCTGAGAAAATTCTCAACGGCATTGAAGATTTAGCAGGGTGCTGAATAAAAGTCTGATGGTGGGGAAAGAACCTTAAAAGACAGGTTATTTCGTCATTCCGGCAGGGCCTGCCCCGGAAGTGTCCAGTCCGGGGGCCGGAATCCAGAGCTTTTTGAACTATTTGATATTTAAGGCAAAACACTGGACCCCGGCCTTCGCCGGGGTGACGGCTCCACGGGTTTTTTACTGTAAAGTGGGAATTTCAATCGTTTTTCACCACCCTGTCAGAGTGAAAAAAGTGAAGAAAGTGCTTGACAGGCAAATGGTAACCGATTATCATCATTTCGATAGTTGTCGAAACGTAAAAGGATTGATATGGACATCAAACAGGCCGCTAAAGTTCTCAAGGCTCTCTCGCATCCCAATCGGCTGGAAATATACTTGAGTATCGTCAGGGGGGAGCAACAAAGCTTCGCTGCCAATGAATGCTGTGTCGTTTCCGTTATTGCTGACAATCTCAAGATCGGGGCGCCCACGATTTCCCATCACCTGAAGGAGTTGGTCAACGCCGGCCTGATCGTTACCGAGCGTCAGGGGAAGTTTCTGATCGCCCGGCCGGTGCCCGAAACCTGGGAAGAGGTGAGTAAACTCCTGCCCGGCTAGGTTTTTGCCTATGGTCAATCCGGAAGATTTTTAAAAGCGTGGGGAGTTGCGCCACCCCATACTCCGTCACCGTTACGCGGTTCACTGTGGCCTGGTAGGCGGGCGGTGCCACCGCCCCTGCTCGCAGGCTTTTTATTTTAGGGTATGTTTCGATAGTTATCAAATAATGAAACTCTTGAACCAAAAAGGAAACGGTATGAACAAAGCTCAAAGGGTTGTACTGATTACAGGGGCCTCCTCGGGTATCGGCAAGGCCACATCTGCACTGCTGGCAGCGAAGGGTTGGAGGGTGTATGCCTCAGCGCGCCGCATTGAGTCAATGCAGGACTTGACCGGCGTCGGCGCGATCCCCCTGAAGCTTGATGTCACCGATCAGCTTCAGTGCCGTGCCGCCGTCGAAGAAATCCTGCGCAAAGAAGGGCGCATTGATGCTCTCGTTAACAATGCAGGTTACGGTTCCTACGGCGCTTTGGAGGAAGTACCTGATGGAGAGGCGCGGCGCCAGTTCGACGTGAATGTCTTCGGCTTGATGGGCCTGACTCGCCTGGTACTGCCACACATGAGGGCGCAGAAAAACGGACGGATCGTAAATGTCAGTTCTATCGGCGGCCGTTTGACAACTCCGATGGGTGGCTGGTACCATGCCACCAAGTTTGCCCTGGAAGCCCTTTCCGATTCATTAAGAACAGAGGTCAAGCCGTTCGGGATAGACGTGGTGGTTATTCGGCCCGGCAGCGTCTCGACAGCCTGGAACGGTATCGCTAAAGAGAATCTCCTTGCCGTTTCCGGCAGCGGGCCGTACGGCGGACTGGCCGGGGACATGGCTACCATCCTGGAAACCGCCGGCCGCCGGGGCAGGTGGCCGATGACTCCGGCTTCACCCGAGGTAATTGCCCGAGTCATCGAACACGCCCTGGAAACGAACAGGCCCAAAACCCGCTATGCTGCGCCCTGTCATGCAAAGCTTTTTCTCTTTTTCCGCTGGCTGCTTCCCGACTGCGTATTTGACAAAATGGTCATGCAACAAATCAGCTACCTTTCCAAACAGAGGAGAGTGAAATGAAAATAGCCTGCTTGCTCGGAAGCCCAAGAGTAAAAGGAAATAGTGCAACCATTGCAAATCGGTTCTGCAGCACCGCCCAGGGGCTGGGTGCGGAAGTGAAGACTTTTGCCCTGAACAATCTAAAATATCGTGGCTGCCAGGGATGTATGGCATGCAAGACCAAGCTCGACAGATGTGCGTTGAGCGACGATCTCACTGAAGTTCTGGAGGCGGTTCGTGAAACCGATGTTCTCGTGCTGGCCTCGCCGGTCTATTTCGGGGATATCTCCTCTCAGCTAAAGACATTCATCGATCGTACCTACTCGTACCTTGTGCCCGACTTCATTACCAATCCCAGGAAAACGCGCCTTGCGCCGGGGAAGAAGCTGGTTTTCGTTCTTGCTCAGAACAATCCGGACCCAGACAACTTTGCCGATATCTACCCAAAATTCCAATTCTTCGCCCGAACCTACGGCGGCTTTGGTGAGAGCCACCTCATTCGTGCGTGCGGAGTTAATGAACCGGGGGAAGTCGCAAGCCATCAGGACGTGATGAAGCTGGCTGAAACAACGGCTGAGAAGATATGCAATAAAAATTAGATGGAGGATGACACACTTTTACTCCACCCCTGCTATAATCCGGTTTGATATGTTGCAGGCATTTGCGTCTTTTATTGTGGGACTGACGGGCAGTCTCCACTGTCTCGGGATGTGCGGGCCGCTCATTATTGCATGGTCCCTTCGGTACAGGAGCGCATCTCAGGCCGGTTCGGGGGAAGCGGGACCTTCACTTTTCTCCGGGGTGTTTTTCCATCACCTCGCCTTCCATGCCGGACGGATTGCCACGTATGTATTACTGGGGGCCATTGTCGCGGGTATTTTCAGTTCTTTGGAAGTACACAGATTCTCAATGGAATACAGGGCGGGCCTTGCCATTGCCTCGGGAATCACCCTCATTGGTCTGGGCCTGGTAATTTTCGGGACCCTGCCGTTGCCCCATTTTGTCGTCCGTCTTTTTTCGCCTCAGGCATCGGTTTTCGGCAAGAGCCTGACGAGACTGGCAAACTCCAGGAGTCTCGGTTCCAAAATAGGGCTGGGCCTCCTCGCGGGGCTACTGCCCTGCGGTCTTACATGGGCCATGCTGGTTGCGGCGGCAAGCACACTCAGCCCAGCCAGGGGGCTTGTCATGATGGCCTCTTTCGGGTTAGGGACCGTTCCGGCGCTGCTCGCGGCAGGAATGTCGGCCACGCTTGTGTCCGCGCGAACACGGCTATTGGGCGAACGCGCAGCCGCGATTTTCATTGTAACAATGGGCGCATTATTGGCTATAAGGGGCCTGGGAGCGGTGCTCGGATTCGGGGACAATTGCTGCCCGATGGAGCTTCTGTCGAAAAGCGGCCTTTTGGGGTGATGAGGAAGTCTTGAGGGATTAATCCGCAGATGACGCAGATAACCGCAGATGACTTAAAGAGAGACCAACAGACTTATGCCGTTATTGGGGCTTCGATGGCGGTTCATGGCTAGTTGGGACACGGTTTTGTGGAGCCTGTTTATCAGGAGGTACCGGGAATAGAGTTTGCGGCTCGCGGTATTCCCTTGAAGCGCGAGTTCACTATGCCCGTGTTCTATCGGGGCACACTCCTCACCACTACCTGCCGGGCGGACTTTCTTTGCTTTGGCTCATTGATTGTCGAATTTAAGGCGCTCCAACGACTTTCGTCTGTAGAAGAGGCCCAGGTCATTAATTATCTGATACCAGTTTGCGTTCAAGATTGAATTAATCGAAAAGAGCGGGGAAGTGACTTCCCCGCACCCCGCAAGATTTGGCCGCGCGCGCAGACGCGCGCGACCAAGCGCTCGGCGCCGGCGGCGGTTGCCCAGCACCTGCTGGGCGGCCGCCGCCGCGCCATCCTTAAATAGCAGCGAAGCTGCGAGGGCGTTTGGGGGCAAAGTTCCCCGAGCTTTTCAGCTTCTTTTGGTACACACTTGAACGCAACTTTGTATGAAAGCCTCCGGGCTGCCCAAGGCGCTATTGCTTAACTTTGGAGTAAAGCGCCTTGAATACAAGCGTCTGATCCTATCCCAAAATCATCTGCGCACATCTGCGACATCTGCGGATACATAGTTCTAATCCCGGTTCTTTGCGGGTTTATCCGGCAAAGGAGTATCAGCAGGTCGAAAAAGGACAGTAGCTTGTCTGCGGTTAATCAATCGTGCCTATTAAATTCATTCATCGCATCGGACAGGCATGTGGCGAGGATGGCGCAGACTGCTTTTTCAGCCTGCGCCGTCATTATTTCGAAGTCTTGACGGTCTTCCGGGTATGGGAGCTGGAGGACAAATGTTTCGACCGGTTCCCCGTGTTTGGGGCGGCCGATTCCCATTTTGAGGCGCGGAAAATCCGAACCGCCGACGTGGTCAATTATCGACTGGATGCCCTTGTGCCCCCCGGAGCCGCCTCTTTGTGCGATTCGAACCCGGGCAAACGGCAGATCCAGGTCGTCATGTAAAACGAGCATGCGGTCCGAAGGGATTCCGAAGTATTTGATTATCTCGCCAACGGCCTCGCCGCTGTTGTTCATGAAGGTGAGCGGCTTTGCAAAAAGGATTTTTCGTCCTTCGGCAATCGCGAAACCCCACGAGGCGCGGAACTTACGTTCCATCATCATGGGCGAATAGAGCGCAATCAGCCGGTCAACGACCTGGAACCCCACGTTGTGCCGGGTCTGTTGGTATTGTTTTCCCGGATTGCCAAGGCCGATGACGGCAAGGATTTGCTCTTCGTTGCGGCAGACATCACCCATAGGGACTGAACCGTTTGAGTCTTTGGCCCGCGGCGATTTTGCAAGCGGGCAATTCGGCGGCCGGTCCCACCGGTTGGCATCCGGTCCTACCGGTGTTTTTGGCCCGCGGCGATTTTGCAAGCGGGCAACTTGGCGGCCGGTCCCACCGGCCGGGCATTCGGGGGCCGGTCCCACCGGTTGGCAGCCGGTCCTGGCGGCCGCTATTTTGTGGCTTCTTCCTCTGCCGTCGGGGCCTCGGTCTCAGGCGCCAACACGCTTACGACCCCCGCTGTCGGGGCCTCGTCGAATTCATAGGAAGGTTCCGCTACAAGGTCCTCGACGTGGAGTGTCTCTCCCATATCGATCTTACTCACATCGATCCGGATTCTTTCCGGAATTTTGTTTGGCAGGCAGCGCACGGAGAGCGTTCGTTGCATGAGATTGATCTCTCCGCCTTTCTGCACCCCTATGGCTTCTCCTACCAGCTCCACGACAACTTCCACGGTGATCTGCTGATCGAGGGGCACTTCATAGAAATCGACGTGGAGAAAGCGCCTCCGGTAAGGGTGCTTTTGAATTTCGCGAATAAGCACCTGCCTGGTTTCACCGCCATCGATCTTAAGGTTGAGGAGCTTACTTTCGCCGCCGGTCTCTTTGAGAAGCTTTTCCAGATGCAGAGCCGAAACCGAAAGTGAGGTCGACTGGGTTTTCGGTCCGTAAAGCACTGCAGGGACCCTCAGATCCTGGCGCACGGTCCGCGCGGCGCCCTTCCCAGTCCTGTTTCTTGTTACCGCTTGAATTTCCAAAGCCATTCCTTATGCCTCCTGATGTATTCGACGCTCAACTTTGCACAGAAAGACTCAGCCGGGAGCTTTCGGCAAAATTCCGGGCGCCGGGATCTCAAATTTCGTTGAATATGGAGCTTATCGATTCCTCAAAATGCACCCGTTTGATGACTTCGGCCAGCATGGGCGCAATGCTGACCGTACGGATTTTATTGCAGGCCCTTGCACCTTCAGATAGAGGAATTGTATCTGTCACCATCAGTTTCGAGATGGGCGAGGATTCAATCCTTTCCACGGATGTTCCGGAGAGCACCGGATGAACTGCGCAGACCTCGACTGTCCCGGCCCCGGCCGCTTTAGCTGCCTCTGTCGTGCGCAAGACGGTCCGCCCCGTATCGATCAGATCGTCAACAATTATAACCTTTTTCCCTTTGACGTTCCCGACGATCTTCGGGTATGCGCCGTTGCCATCGCGATAGTCCGTGAGGGCCAGATCAAGCTTGAGCCGGGAGGCGAAGGCCCTGGCGCGCTCGGCGCCTCCTGAATCGGGGGCAACCACGATCTCGTCTCCCTGTATCGTTTCTTTGAGTGCGCCGCTCAAAACAATCGTGCCAAAAAGATGATCGACCGGAATATCGAAAAATCCCTGAATCTGGTCGGAGTGCAGGTCAATCGTAATCACGCGGTCAGCCCCCGCTACGCTCAAAAGATCGGCAACCACTCTGGCGATAAGCGGGACCCTGGGTTTTTCTTTCTGGTCCTGGCGGCCGTAGCCGTAGTAAGGAATTATCGCGTTAATCCGCCCTACGGACGCCCTTTTGAGGGCATCTATAATCACCAGCAACTCCATGAGATTTTCATTTACGGGCGGACAGGTGGACTGGAGCACGTAGGTGTCTTTGCCCCTGACGTTTTCGCCTAATTCCACCCTGACTTCTCCGTCAGAAAAGCGGGTGATAAGAGCTTTGCCCGGATCTACACCCAGCCGCGAACAAACTTTTTCTACAAGGGCAGGGTTGGAATTTCCGGCAAAAAGAGTGAGGCGGCTCCACATAATTACAATTTGCCTGCGCCAGTTTGGATCCCTGCGGAAAGGGTTTCAGCCCTTCCCGCACAATTTACCCGATTGCCAGCCGTTATAAAGTACAGACATCCATGCCAAAGAAAAAAATGGCTGGGGCGGGAGGATTCGAACCTCCGAATGCGGGTTCCAAAGACCCGTGCCTTTCCGCTTGGCGACGCCCCAACGCAATATACCGCTAATGCGGCAAATCTCAGCGAAGGCGCAATAAAAATAGGCGCCCCCGGTCAGATCAATTTTGATGGCCGATTACTTCTGCAGCATGGACCCAGCAATCCGGCCAATCTTTTTTTGCGATGATTTCAGCATCTTCTGCCGCCTGCGCGGTCCTGAAAACTCCAAACACCGTAGGTCCGCTTCCGCTCATGGAGGCCGCCAGGGCACCCTGGCGGATCAACCATCGTTTAAGTTCGGCTATGACCGGAAATCGGGGTATGGTAACCGATTCGAGATCATTTTCAATTAGATGCTTAAGTTGCCAGGGATGCTCACTTAAATCACTAAGACTAATTTGAGGCACGCCTTTTGTCAATTTTAAACTTTGATATACCCAGCCCGTAGGTACGGTCACGGGTGGCTTTATCAGCAGAAGCCGATAATCGGGCACCTTGTCCGCAAATTGGAGCTTCTCACCTATCCCGGTTGCCAGGGCAGGTCTTGAGTGCAGGAAAAAAGGCACATCGGCCCCAAGGCTCAGGGCAAGTCTTTCCAGTTCGCCCGGGGTGAGCGCGCTTTCGAAAAATGAGTTCAGGGCGACAAGAACGCCGCCCGCATCCGCGCTGCCACCTCCCAAGCCTGCTCCCCAGGGGATGCGCTTTTCAAGATGTATGTTCACGGCGCTTTTCGAGTGGCTGCTTTTCACATAAAGATCAGCGGCGCGCCAAGCCAGGTTTCGGTCGTCGGAGGGGATTTCGGGCGAGTCACAGGTAATTGAAATATCCCCGCCCCCGGGCCGGACGTCGATCGAGATATTATCGAAAACCGAAATGGGCAGCATCAGGCTCGAGATATCGTGATAGCCGTCTTGCCTTTTTCGGACCACCTCGAGCCACAGGTTTATCTTCGCGGGAACGCTGATCTTGAGGATCAAATCCGAACCGGTCCTTTGCGGGTGTTCCAACCGTCAGGTGTTTGCGGACGGATACCTGCTATTTGTCTGATTTCTGTATGAAGCGCATCCGAAGATCATAGAGCACGGACTTGAGAAGCCTTTCCTCATCCTGGTCGAGATTGCCCTTGGTTTTCTCCTGAAGCATGCCCAGAGTGTCGATAATCTGCTTTGCGATGGGCAAATCAACCAGGGTCTGATTGGTTTCCGGCTCCGGAATTTCTCCCAGGTGCACCAGTGCCGATGAGCTAAGGGAGAAAATGAAGGTGGCCAGGGTAACTTGGGGCAAAGGGCCCCGTGCTTGTTCCTCCTGCCTGTCGGAAGCCTCTTCGGGGCTGGCGGTCTTTTGTTCATCCGCTGCGGAAGCCGCTTCAGGCTCGGGTCCCTGCTTGTCTCCTTCCGCTTCGGCCCCTTCTGCGAACCTTCGACGGTCTTTTATCACAAATCCCTTTTCTTCTTCTTTGTCTGCCATGGCGCTTTTACCTCCTCAAGCAATCGAGTGGATTAAAGCTCGATTGCCTGGACAATGTCCACATTATCCATCGCAAGCAGCTCTTCGATGACTTGCGCGGGAACGGGGGTGTCAGTGCGCAGAAAGATAATGTTTTGTCCGCGTTCGAGCACCTGCCCGACATTCATAAGCGAAATATTTATGTTGTGGCGTCCGAGGCAGGTGCCGATGGCGCCTATAGTGCCCGGAGTGTCGATATTGTGGATCAGCAGCAGATGCCCTTCGAGTGCCGCTTCAAGGCGGAAGTCGTTGATCCGGACCATGCGCGGCTCTTTTTTCCCAAGTATGGTCCCGGCAACGAAGTTCTCTGCCTGTGAAGTCTGCACACGAATACTGATCAGGTTGGTAAAGTCTTCGGCCTCGCGACGGACCGACGTGGTCACTCTGATATTGCGCTCCTTCACGTGGATAGGTACATTGACGAAGTTGACCATGTCGCCAAGGATCGGAGAAAGCATGCCTTTTAGGATGGAAATGCTAAGAGGTTGCGTTTCCAGTGAAGACGCATCACCGACGAATTCTATGGATACCTTCTGTATGGCGCCCTTTGTTATCTGAGTCAGCACGCATCCGAGCTTTTCAGCCAAAATCAGGTAGGGACGCAGTTTGGACAACACTGAGCCGTCAATATTAGGAGCGTTTACAGCGTTGCGGATCGTCCCGCGCGTCAAAAAATCTGCTATCTGGTCTGCAACTGCGATGGCGACGTTTTCCTGGGCCTCGGCCGTGGAAGCTCCAAGGTGAGGCGTAGCAATAACCTGATCCAGGGTGAGCAGGGGATTACCCGTAGGGGGCTCTTTAGCAAACACGTCAAGCGCAGCCCCGGCCACAACCCCCTGTTTGATCGCCTCATAGAGGTCCTGTTCGTTTATGATTCCCCCTCGCGCGCAGTTGATGATGAAAGAAGAGGGTTTCATTTTCCTGAAGGCATCTATATTGAGCAGGTTGCGGGTTTCAGAAGTCATGGGGGTATGAATCGTAATGTAGTCTGATGTCGCCAGCAGCTCATCGAACGATACGCCCCGCATACCCAGAGAATCTATAACCTCGGGGTTGATGTAAGGGTCGTATCCGATGACCTGCATCTTGAGTCCCTGGGCGCGTTCGGCCACTACTCGCCCGATCCGGCCGACCCCTATGATTCCAAGGACCTTGTTGAAAACTTCCTTTCCCTTGAAGCGTTTCTTCTCCCATGCGCCACTCTTTAGAGAAGTGGAAGCTTGCGGAATGTTGCGGGTAAGAGCAAGCATCATGGCTATGGCGTGTTCGGCCGTGGTTATGACGTTGCCTTCCGGGGTGTTCATTACTACTATGCCGCGTTTGCTTGCCGCTTCAATATCGACGTTGTCAAGCCCTATTCCGGCGCGTCCTATCACTTTCAGATTATGCGCATTTTGCAGCACCTGGGCGGTAACCTTGGTCGAGCTCCGGATAACCAGCGCGTCGAAATCCTTTATGACCCGCGTGAATTCTTCGACAGACAGTGTGGTATTCACTTCCACTTCAAAGCCGGGAACCTTCGCAAGCTTTTCGATCCCCGATTCGGAAAGGTTGTCGCTAACAAGAATCTTCATCGATTTCTCCTGGGATAGAATGCACCTTCACTGCCGGCACAAAATAAAGCTAGCATTATCGGCTCTTTGGCGTCAAGAAGCATTCTCGCTACCAAACTTGGGGTGCCGCCTTCGGCGGGCTAAGGGAGCAATTAATTCCCCGGTTCCCCTTTACACGCTATTTGTTTCATTTAGCTATTTCCATAGGTTGGGGATGCAATACAGCGCTTCTTAACTCTTCGTCTATTATGTTCCTGAAGTTATCCGGCGACAGGCCGCCTGCAAACAGAATCCCGTTGATGATAAATGAGGGGACCCTGTCTATTCCAGCCAGAACTGCTTCGCGCAGTTCCTTTACCACCAGGGCCTTATATTTTGAATCCTGAAGGCATTGGGAGAAATTATCCGGGGCCATTCCAAGCTGGGCGGCATCACTCGCCAGGTTGGCGGACGATAGATCCTTTGCTGTAAACAGGCTTTCCTGATACTGCCAGAATTTACCCTGCTCCTGGGCGCAGTGAGCAGCTTCGGCTGCCTTGAAAGCATCTTTATGCTGCCTGAGCGGATAGTCTTTATAGATCCACCGGACCTTGTCACCGTAAACGGCCCTGATCTGTTTTACCACCTCATGGGTCGATCGGCAGGCAGGGCACGCGTAGTCGGAGAATTCCACTATGGTGACCGGCGCATTCGAAGGCCCCAGAGTGGGAGCGCCCTGAATGTCGATTGTTATCCTGGGCGGATAGGGCACGGGCACAAAAATACGGACGCCGTATTTGGATCCGAGGCCATGAACGTAATCCCTGATGACCTGGAATTTTTTTTGCTGTTCCAGAAAAGTCCTTATCTGCTGTCTCAGGTCCGGAAGGGTTCCCTGATCCTCCTTGAACTGCAGCGGGTTGTCCTGGATGTATTTGTCGATTTCAGATTCTTCAACCTTCGTCGGACCGCCAGAGGTTATTTGCGCCACGAGATCGTCCACCGTTTTTCCCTGCTGTTTTGCTTCCTTCTCCAGGACCATTTCAGTTAGCAAATCTTCCAGCTTATCCATCTTCATCCGGTAGATGTCTCTGCGCGTCTCCATGAGTCGTGTGCCAAGAAGCACATCGAGCCGCTGGTTAGTAATGACCTCATCGCCCACCCTGGCCGCAATCCCGAAATCATCGGCGCCCAGGGCCATCGTGGCGGGGCCGGGCGCAGTCTTTGGCGTGGAAGGTAATAGACCGTTCCCGAAAGGGACCCAGGAGTAGAAGCCCACGAAGAAAAGAAGGGCCAGGGTCGTTTCCTGCCAAAAAAACTTTTTTCTAAACGTAGCCATAAGCAGCAGGAGGATAACGGCGGCATTAGCCATGCAAAATACGCAGGGGGCTTTGAGCTGAATCATGAGCAGAATGAGAAGAGCTTCCACTCCGGCAGCGGGGCCTGCGATCCATGTGGCCATCTCATGCCTGAACAGGGCCAACATGGCTACGACTGAATAAAACACGGCGCCCAGCAGCCACAAAGGCATACGCAGTAGATGAATTTCGAGTGTATCTTTGCATGCGCTCGGGCAAAGAGACCTAAGAAATACTATACTTTCGTGATATCTGCTCATCAATGATACGGCCAGCCCGGCCAGTGCAATGAGCAGCAAAAGGATGTTTGTTTTCCTGCTATCGGTAAATGGAGGTATTTCCAGTTTGTCGGGTCTGATTTCTATTATTCGGGGGGACATAAATCCACGGTCTCCATCGGTCTTGAAATCTCAAAGCGAATCTGACTTATGAGAAAAACCCCTTTTTCTTTGGATCCAGCTCTTTGAGGTCCTCATTGATCTCATTAAGTTCCGAGGGCGAGTCTGTGATAAGGGATTTTGCCTTTTTGAAGTGCATGATAGCGAGTTCTGTGTTGTCTTTGTGAAAGTAATAGCGCCCGAGATGGAAGTGCGCCGACCCCAGCTTGTCGGCCTGTCCCAGGATCACTCCGAGCTGATAGTCCACCTCGGGGAACATAGGCGCGAGCTCTTCTATTCGCATCAAATGCTCGAGGGCTTCATCTTTTTTCCCCATATCCATCAACACCAGGGCCAGCCGGAAGTCAGCGATTGAGGAGGAGGGGTCGATCATCAGGGCTGACTCCAGGGTGTTTTGCGCCTCCTGGAGTTTGCCTGCCCTGTGGTAAGCATCTCCCAGCGAGCTCAGAACAAAAGGACTGGTCGGCATGAGGTGAGCGGCTTGCCTAAGCTGCTCCACCGCTTTGGACCACTGATTTTGCCTTAGGTAGAGACGTCCCAGCCCGAATACGGCAGCATTGTCACCTTTTTTTATCCCCTCCTGGAAACGGTTAAAAGCTATTGTCGGGTCGGCATAGTCCGCTATAAGGGTAGCCTGCATGACTTGGAAATCCCCGCTGGGGGGTTCCACCGTTTTTCGGGATGAGACCTTCCGTTTTTTGACCATCTCATTCAGGTACTGTACTCGTTCACCAACTGCCGGATGGGTGGAAAGATAACTGGGAAGCGTGGAATTTTGCAGCCACGTGCAGTCCATCAGCTTCTGCATCATAGAGGGCATTTCAGCAGGGTCGTAACCTGCCTCACAAAGATACCCGAACCCGCGCATGTCGGCTTCCGTCTCGTGTACCCGGCTGTACTGTAAGGCAGCGGTCTGGGCGCCGGCCACGCCTCCGATCGCAAGCCCCGGGGCCCCAAGAAGAATCCCCGCGACCATGCCGGCTACCATTCCAATGCTCAGAATCTTCGCCTCGTCTATGGATCTCTGAAGGTGGCGCGCCGTTATATGCCCCAATTCGTGGGCCAGAATGCTTGCCAGTTCGCCTTCTGAGCTCATCATTTCAATCAAGCCCCGGTAAATGAATATATAGCCGCCGGGGACCGCGAAGGCATTCGGAACGGGTGCATCGACCACGAAGAACTGGAATTGGTAAGTGGTTATGCCAACTTCTTTGGCGACTCGATTACCAATGTTTCTTACATAAGTGAGAACTTCACCGTCTTCCACAAATGGCATCGACTTGTGGATCAATCTGACGAACTTTTTGCCCAGGTCTTGTTCTTCGCTAAGAGAAATCGCGATCACCTGGCCTCGCGGGCACAGGATCACGAAGGTGAAAACCAACAAAGTGAGGGCGATCAGTCCCTTTTTTAATTTCCTTCCGGAAACTGATATAAAAAACATACAAGTAAGCCTTAATCAATTTTCTCTAGGTATGGTTTCGTTCGGCCCATGCCCCCACTCCACTCTGGGAGCCTCGGACCACAAGCTTTCCAGATCGTAAAAGCAGCGCACAGGTTCGTAAAAAACGTGGATGATTACGTCTCCATAATCCATAAGGACCCAGTGGCCTTCTCGTTTTCCCTCGATTCCGATTGGTTTGAGTCCCCTGGTTTTGAGTTCGTTTTCAATGTTGTCGGCGATCCCCTGGACTTGCCTTCCGGATTTTCCGCTGCAAATGATAAAATAGTCAGCAAAGGAGGAAAACCTGGAGACCTCCATAATAACCAGATTGAGGGCTTTGAAACCCCACGCCTCCCTGGCGCACAGGATGGCTTTTTCCTTACTGCTCATCTCTATGCCCGGATCAGGCATCATTTTTCCTTGCAAGTTCGCAATGCGGCCTGCTTAGGGCCTTTGGGTATAACCCATTTTCCGCAATATAACTCCATACATTATCGGGAACCAGATATCGCACGGATCGCCCTTCGGAGGCAAGCTCCCTTATCCTGGTCGACGAGATATCCATCCTGGTATTTGCGAGGCTGTACACCGAACAGAGCACTGGATGTCGGATTTCTCGATTTTCAGGCACGATTCTGTACAATTCGGATACTCTCTTGGACAAAAATTGCAATATTTCATTTTCGCAGCACTCGGATCTGCAAAGCACGACTACGCCCGCCAGCCGAAAAATTTCCTTGAACTCATACCAGGTATCCATTTCAAAGAAAGCGTCGGATCCGACCAGGAAGAAAAGTTCGGCCCCGGGGTTTTCCTTGCGGAGCTGTTTGAGCGAATGCACCGTATATGATTTTCCGGGCATCCGCTTCTCGATGTCCGAAAGCCGAAAACGCGCATTGCCGGCAAGTGCAAGCTGGAGCATGCGCCAGCGGTTCTCGAAAAGGAGAATTTGCCTGACTGGTTTGTGAGGAGCAACGGCAACCGGCACGAAAAGCATCTCATCGAGTCCGAGTATATCCAGGGCTTCCTGGGCTGCCCTCAAATGGCCCAGATGAACGGGATCGAAAGTCCCTCCAAATACGCCCAGCCGAAGTGGCACTGCCTCTTCTCCAGTCCGTCAGCCGCGCAACTGGCCGTTGCCAAAGGCAATGAATTTGGTTGTCGTAAGTTCCTCGACACCCATAGGGCCGAAAGCATGGAGCCGCGAAGTGGAGATGCCAATCTCGGCCCCAAGGCCAAGCTGAAAGCCGTCATTGAATCGTGTCGAAGCATTCACCAGGACAAGGGAAGACTGCACCTGACGGACAAAACGGTGTGCCCGTTCGAAGTTTGCCGTAACAATGGCCTCGGTATGTTGAGAGCCATATCTGGTGATGTGACGAATAGCTTCGTCCATGTCCGGCACTACGCGTACCGCAAGAATCAGATCGAGGTACTCGGCGTACCAGTCCTCATCGGTAGCGGCGGCGCAGTTGGGCACAAGCGTCCTGGTCCTTTGGCAGCCGCGTAGCTCGACGCCGTTACGCCGAAAATCTTCGGCCATTTCGGGCAGGAAACTTTCCGCAATCGCCTCGTCAACCAACAATGTTTCCATTGCGTTACAGGTGGCGGGCCGCTGCACTTTGGCGTTGAGGCATATATCTCGGGCCATCTCCAGGTCCGCATCAGAATCCACGTAGACGTGGCAGACGCCCTTGTAATGCTTTAAGACGGGCATCCTCGCGTGTTTGGTCACGAAGCGTATAAGATCTTCTCCGCCGCGCGGGATCATGACATCAACATAGTCCTCGAGGCCGAGCAGATCGAGCACTGCCTGCCGGTCGGTGGTCTCGACAAACTGGACGGCGTCTTCGGGGAGGCCGGCTTGCTTGAGCGACTCCCTCAAAATCCCGGCAAGGCGGATGTTGGAGTGAAAAGCCTCGGACCCTCCACGCAGGATTACAGCGTTTCCGGCCTTTATGCACAGCGCCGCTGCGTCCACCGTTACGTTCGGGCGTGATTCGTAGACGATTCCGATCACGCCTAGAGGAATGCGCATCCTTCCGACCTGCAGACCGTTGGGCCGCGTCCACATCCGGGTGATCTCGCCGACCGGATCGGGCAGCATCGAGACCTCTTTAAGGCCATCGATCATCTCTTTGAGGACTTTTTCGTTTACAACCAGCCGGTCTATTTTTGCCTTTCCAAGCCCCTTGATCTCGGCCTGTTCGACGTCTTTGCGGTTGGCGGCGCCGATGGAGTCTCTCTCGCGTTCCAGGGTTGCAGCCATCTTCTCGAGAAATTCCCGTTTCTGATTGCTGTTTGCCATTGCCATGAGATGAGAGGCTTCACGGGCTTTTTTGCCCATCTCCAGGATTTCGTCCCGCATAAATTCCTCCGGTTTCAATTCCCAACTCTTTAGAAGATCTCACTTGTGAGAACGAAATTGTCTCTGTGAATCACTTCATCGGAATGCTTGTATCCTATAAGCTTTTCGATTTCGTCGCTGTGGCGGCCTTTTATGTTTTCGATCTCGGTCGATTTATAATTGGTGAGCCCTATGCCTATCACATTTCCGTCCTTGTCGATGCAACGCACCGGAGCGCCGACTCCGAAAACGCCCCTCACTTCCCTTACGCCGATGGGTAGAAGAGACCGGCCCCGCTTAATCAGGGCCGTCACGGCCCCATCGTCCAGGGTAAGCTCACCGGCAGGTTTGGGCAAATTAGCAAGCCAGACTTTCTTGCCCGAGTAAGCACGCTCCCTGGGCACAAACAGCGTGCCCAGTTCTTCACCGTCAAAAAGCCGCAGGAGAACATCTCTTTGCTTTCCAGCAGCGATTATCATCGCAATGCCCAAAGCAAGGCATTTGCGGGCGGCATTCACCTTGCTCAGCATCCCGCCCGTACCTGCCGAACCCGGCTCCGGAGCGGCGGAGGCCAGAATCTTGGCGTCCACCCGGTGAACCACTGGAATCAGTTTGGCGAAATCATGAACCTTGGGGTTACGGTCGTAAAGTCCATCGGTGTCGGTGAGGTTTATAACCAAGTCCGCCCCGACAAGGCCGGCGATAAGCGCCGAAAGGTGGTCGTTATCTCCGAACTTGATCTCTTCTACGACAACGGTATCGTTCTCGTTTATAATTGGCATGATTCCCCAGGAGAGGAGCGTCTCGAGCGTATTGCGCGCATTGAGATAACGGTGGCGGTGAGCGAGGTCCTCGCTGGTGAGGAGCACTTGGGCCACACGCAGATCGTACTTGTCGAAGGCGACCTCCCAGGCTTCCATCAGCGCCCCCTGGCCAACGGCTGCAGCCGCCTGCTTGTGCGGAATAGTCCGAGGGCGCTCTGAGAGACCCATTCTGTGCATGCCGGATACGACTGCGCCGGAGGATACGACGAGCACGTCCATCCGGGCGCTGCGTTCACGGAGTTCGGCGATCTGGTCGCTAATCCGGTGAATCATGGCCCGGTCAAGCCCTTTAGGCCCCGTCACAACGGCGCTGCCCACCTTAATGAGAACACGCCTGCACCGGCTGAATACTTCCGCCCGTTCCTGAGAGTTGTACATAAGCTGGTTCGGTTCTACGATTGAATGTCAAAGAATTTCAAACCGTTTAAACGTAAAATTCCAAAGGTGATAATCATATTCCCAAAAGCTGCTTTTTACAATGAGTTCAGGGAAATGAGTTCAAGGAAATTAAAAAGAACCTCGAAAACCTGATATTTTTCACCGTGACAGGTAAGGGGTCCCCCCCGCGCATGCCCGGCAGATCGCCCCATCGTCTATCGGATAAGGTTCTCCGCAGAGATTACAGCAGCCAATGCGACCCCTGCGGTGCTTGCCAAGCAATTGAGGTTGGACGAGGACAGTCTCGATTCTGTAGAGTTCCGGCCCCGCTTGCCTGATTTGCTCCAGAAGGAGTTGGCCATCCTGCTCCTGCTTCGGCTTGAGCTTGAAAAGCCATGCCTCCACTTCCGGCCAGGCCCGAACTTTTTGAGCATCGACAAAGACGCGTATACCTTCCCCGCTGTGCTTGTCATAAAGGCTCAATGCAAACCGCCCCAGGTTGATAATTTTCAGCCGGCCGTTTCCTATCGTGCATGGCGTCAGCAATTGTACGGCGTCCGGGAGGCAGTTTCTCGTTTCGCAAATCGCCTCAAACAACACCCCACTCGGCATGCGGTCAAGGGCAAGGTCCACCATGACCCCCCCAGCCGCCAAACCGGGCGCGGTGTAGCCGTGAAAAGACTTCACCACACTCAGGTATTCCTCGAAAGAATATGGTCCTATACGCATCATTGTTTTCGTATTCTGCATGGGAGGTTTTTCAGGTTTGGCGTCCCGAACTCCTTACCCAGCTTCCCGATAGAGGTGAGCATATTGAAGTTCGATTTCCGCCATTCGAACTGCTTCGCCGCATCTCCTTCAGGGAACCACCATCCCAGGTCTGCGCTTACCACACGCGGGTGCACGATGTCGGTAACCCGTGCCGTTTGAATGATCTCGCCGTAGTTCGTCGCAATGATGACCTGGTCACCATCGCCGATCCCATAAGCCGCAGCCGTGTCGGGGTGGATCTCAACGATAGGGAAGGGCCGCTTTTGACGAAGCTTCTTCATCCATCGATAGGAGGAAAGGAGATAATAGCGGCTCTTGGCGCTGATCAATATCAGCGGGTAATCGGGATCATCCTCTTCTGGAAGGCCGGTGAATTCGGGGAGCGGTTTCAATTTGAACTTCTCCGCTGTGCTTAACTTCAGTTCCACCTTTCCCGTTGGTGTGCGGAAGCCCTTCTGCTCATAGAGCCTGAAACGATCAGGCCCCTTCAGAAACCCCCTGGCGGCGAATTCAGGGTAAGTAAGGCCCGCTGGTTTTACAACATCTTCCAGAAAGTCTTCAAAATCATCGTGCCAATATTGAGGCTCAGAGATTCGCTTTCCCAATTCATTGATGATTTTCATGTCGGGCCAGCACTCTTGCGGTGGATCGACGATTTTCGGCCGGGCAAGTATCATCCCATGTCCAATGCCGTAGTGGCCGATATCGTTCATTTCGTATTGGTGCGCCACTGGAAGGACAATATCAGCCAGGGATGCGGTAGGCGTCATGAAAATCTCCGCCATGGCGACAAAATCGAGGTTCATAAACATTTCGTAGGTGAGGGCGCTGTCGGCCCAGGCCACCAGGGGATTGGTGCACATACCGTAGTATCCCCTGACCGGATAAGGCTTCCCATCAAGCACGGCTTTTCGGAAATAGGCCGGCGGTACAGTCATAAGTCTCGGAATGACTCCATTGTAAGCGCCGATCATCTCATTGCGTTTGTCCGGGATGAGGTCGGCCCGTACGAATTCGCCAAGCCCCATAATTTTCGGCTCATGGGCATTGATATTACCGCCTGGCACTTCGAGATACCCGCAGATTGCCATGAGGCAAACCAGGGAGCGGGCAGCGTCGAAAGCATTGACGTCATGCTCGATGGGGTTACCCCACTGCAGTGCGGCCGGTTTCGCAGCAGCATAAAGCCTTGCGGCCTTGCGTATCAGGCCGGCCGGGACCCATGTGATGTCGGAGACTGTCTCCGGGCTGTAATGTTTCACATGCAGTGCGAGGTCTTCAAAGCCGTAGGTATGGTTTTCAACGAACTTCTTATCATAGAGATCTTCCGCGATGATGACGTGCAAAAAGCCCAGAGCAAGCGCTTGTGCGGTTCCGGGACGAAGTTGCAGCCACAGCTCGGCCCTCTCGGCAAGATCTGTCCTGCGGGGATCGACCACAATAAGCCTGGCGCCTTTTCTGAGCTGGTCCAAAGTGAGACTGGCTATCTGCCCTTCTTCGTTGGTGGACAGAACGTTACTGGCCCAGGAGAGGATGAGATGGGTCGGGTTATGCAGATCGGCGACGGGGTAAAAACCGCAGGTGTGGATGCCCGTGATCTCCCGCGGGGCATGGCATACATCCTGAGATGCGATAACATTGGGGGAACCGAAGACATTGGCAAGCCGGATCAGAACGAAATGCTCGAGGCCCTTGGGCATCCCGACGCCAAAGCCAACTCCCCGCGCTCCGAACCTCTCCTTAATCGCAAGAAGGTTCTTTGCGGTTTCAGCGAGCGCTTCATCCCAGGAAATTCGCTGCCATTTCCCCTCGCCGCGTCTCCCCGCGCGTTTGAGAGGATAGCGAAGACGGTCAGGGTGATTGAGGCGATCGGGCGACACCCTTCCTTTGTAGCAGGTGTACCCCATGTTTAAGAAACCATCCGGATCTCCTTTGACCCGAACGATCTTATTATCTTTCACACCTGCCAACAGGGCACATCCACCATGGTCCATCCGTGCACAATGAGTCTTGAACCACCGAATCTCTTCTGTCATATGCAGCGAAACTCCTTCAGTCCCTGGCGATTGGCCGATGCATACCTTCGGGGAAAACCTGCATTGCATTTTATTTGCTGTGCGCCCATTTAGCAAGATGAGAGACCGCCTGAGAATGGCAAAGGTTTACACGGAGCAAAAGATATCCGGAAATCTGAGGGTCCCGGGAAAAACCACGGACAAGCCCTAAATTTCCAATGTGTAGTTTTTCTCCTTGAAGAGCTTCAAACACGCATCAACCACGTCCGCGTCAAAAAGAACGCCTCGATTGATATGGATTTCCTCGGTCACAAAGTGTTTCAACATTGGACGCTACAAGCAAACATGGTTGGGAAGCAGAGGGTTTACGGCATTCTACCGCCGTTAAGAACCCGCCCGCCCGTTCTCTGCGCCCTTAAAGCGGAGATGCTTTCCCTGCATGCAGGCCTAACCATATCGATTGACAATCCGGCATCTTCAGGCGACAATACAGGATATATTTGTCCCGGTGTTCCCGGAATAGGGTATCTGCCGGCCCGATCTGCAGCGCGAGGATCGGTGAGGCGCTTTCTGAGGGCCCCACAGGGCTGTTTCCGGTTCTGCAACGTTTATAGACCACAATGCGATTCGAGCCAGGTTATCGGCGAGAAGTTAGAGAGAAGCAAAATAATGACAAATCCCCCTCGAGGTGGGTTCAATTCATTCCGCAAATCCGTGAGGCAGGTAGGTGCATTGCCTCGAACCACTAAGAAGAGTTCCATTGAGGTCTGGAGACCCAAGCTCAACGATAGGGTGCAGATACCCAACGGGGTCGGGATCGTGGTGGAGATCTCAGGGGACATGTATTTAATCGATCTGGAGAACCAGCTTGCAAAAGTATGGGAGCGGCTTACCTCCATCAAACTTCCAAAATAGCGCCGGTATGCTTTGGGCGCCGGACAAGGTCCGTCCGGATCCCGAACTGGTGCACAACCGTGCCTGCACGGCGCCGTTCTTTGGGAGATACCCTCTTTTGATGTACCATAAACTGCATACATTGGAGATTTATTATGGAGATTCCGCATGCCTTGGTGAAAGACTTGCGTTCCACAGGGTATTTTTTCGAAGAACTGAAGAATTATTCTCAATCTCCGGAAATGCACGTTACAACTTATTGTATCGATTTCGCAATTCCATACCTGGTCAGACTATCGGAATCCTACGACAGGTCCGGCAAGACTGATAGAAGTAGAATCTTGAGGCTTGCAATCAAACATCTATCAGATCAAAACGATTTTGAAGTAGTGGATTCCATTTTTGGACTCAAGAAAGTGGCTCAATCTGAAATTGACAAAACTGGTAAAGCAGTTCTTCAAGACCAGTTCGATAAATCCAAGTCTTTAGCGAATCGACAGAGGTTTGAATCGGCGGAACTTATTATTAAGCTGCTCGTCAATATCATTAAGACGTTCAGACTGGCTGAACCGAATGCTAAGCAGAGAAAAGCCGATGGGTTGGAGAACCCGGTTGGCGACGCCATAATCCAAAGCTGGGAAATTTTGGGACTGGCGGTCAATTAAAGCTGCCTTACCGGCATTCGTAGCGGTGGCCTAGTGCGGGAAGAGGGTAGTTGAGAGAAAAAGTTGCGCCGTTGCCTTGCTTTTTTCGTGAAGAGACGCTAGGATGTTTAATATGTACGAGCAGGGCTGTTGACTTGAGTTGTCTGGGGAGTCGGTCTTTCACCTGATTGGAACGATTCTTAAGTAGCTCCTAAAGCCGCGTCAAAAAATAAAAAAATTAGAAAAGGATCAAAGATGGCAGAAGGCAGAGTAAAGTGGTTCAACGAAAGCAAGGGTTTTGGATTTATTGAAAGAGACGGCGGGAGTGATTTATTTGTTCATTTCTCCGCTATTGAAGGCAGCGGATTTAAGTCCTTGAGCGAAGGAGACCGGGTGAGCTTCGTCGAGGAAAAAGGCACAAAAGGCCCCCAGGCGACTAAAGTGAAAAAGCTTTAGCTTCAGTAGGGAAATTTTCGTCTATTCTACGATGGAAGAAAGAGCCGGAGTAAATCTCCGGCTTTATCTTTATAAGAGGAAGCAAAATATGCAAGCCGCAGATTAGCAGAATTCGGTTGCTCAAGGCGGAAACAGAGGAGAGCGAATATGAATATTCATGTCGGCAATCTAGCCTTCAATGTCACTGAAGATGATTTAAAAGCCCTTTTCTCCAGTTTTGGAGAAGTATCTGCTGTGAACATTGTAAAGGAAAGGTCCTCAGGGCAGTCAAAAGGGTTTGGATTCGTGGAAATGCTAAACAATTCGGAAGCTGACAAAGCTATGAAAGCCCTGAACGGATCCCGGCTAAAAGACCAACTTATAAAGCTAAGTCAAGCAAAACCACCGGCTAAACGACCGCGGCGTGGGTCAAGATATTAGTGCCTGGGACACTTTTTAACAATTTCACGACAAGTCAAGTTCTGTGGAGTTAAATAATGGCTCAAAGGTCAAAACCTACCTTTCAGAAACGGGAAAGGGAAAAAGAGAAGCAACAGAAAAAAAGGGACAAAGAAGCTCGCCGCGTGGAAGCCAAGAAGGTCAAGGCGGAACGTGAACCGTTCATCGGGAATGAAGACCCGGATATAGCCGGAATTAAACCAGGGCCCCAGCCTCTGCCCGACCAATGGCGATGGGCTGCGCGGTATGACGGCAAGTAGGCTGCTCTCGAATCTCATCTACCGTTAAACTTCAATCAGGGCAAATCTTGAACCGTTATTTTGCTTGGTCCCCCAGTTCCGGCAGTCGCCCCAGGGATGCCGGTTGCCCTGCGCCCCCAGCACAGATCCGTATGTAATGTGCTATGCTACCATCCGATTTCCCGGAAGCATCCGTGCCATCCGTTGTTTAAAATGCGGGAAACCACGGATTTCACGAATATCACGGATTGGGCTTTTGCCGGTGCTTCTGGTATTTATGCTTGAAATAGCCGGTCGGAAACTGTACTTATAAATTGACGATGACTTCTTGGTTGGCGCTAACCCCCTTGATCTTTATACGAATATGGCTCCTTCGTCTCAACTCCTAAGCATTTTCCACATCCATGACGGGCTTTGCGACGGATTGACCCACTTTTCCGGTCCAAGCCGCGCGGCGCTCATTTATGCCGAGAAACCGTACGACCCGCCCCGCCTTTACGATCCTCAAGGTTTACTGGAGTCCTGGGAGCCGCTTGTCGAGAAAATCTACCTGAGGTCCGGCGCGTGGCGGGCGCATGATCCCAAGACAGCGCAGATGAAGCTTTTCGGGCAGGTACTGCCGCAAAAAGGGGTGGACTTTGCAGGACTCGTATCTAGGGGCGGCAGGGCCAAGACCGTATTCTACCAGATGTGGTTTACCGAACAACACCCGGCCATGTGTTCGACCGGCCCCGTCGAGAGGTGGCTGGAGCACGCGGCCTGCCTCCTGGTGCATGACTGGGCCAATGATGAATGGTTCTATACGCGGAACGCATCTTACGTTGTCCGCGAATATGCGACCCATGCGATCAGCGATTACATCCGGGACCGGCTTGACCTTAAGCTCGGTATGGACAGCCACCTCGAAGTCTACCCGATTCTTGACGCTGTGCTGGGCATTTCCAAGACCAGGGAGGAAGGGCTCTGGCCGCGTGGGACCCTGGTATTCGTCGATCCTGCCGTCATTGGAAAAGTGCCTTTCCTGGTGAGGTTCCCTCACCCTGAAAAACTCAGACTGCCCAATTACAAGCACGTGCGCAAGCTTATCCTGGCGGTTGAAAGTTCTGATAGAAAGCTTGTTTCCGATGGACGTACGATAATTGGGGTAGCGCAGGGAAGTTTGCCCGATAGCCGCATAACCGCCGATTTCAGAGGTGGATACGGATTCCTGCGGTTTTCGGGCAATCTGGTCTGCAGCTTTTCGGGCGGAAGCTTTCTTTCATCCGACCGCAAGCCCAACCTGGTGCATCTTGAAGAACTCCTTCTGGAATCACCTATTGAAGTGTCCGAACGTCACGCTCTTTTCAAGATCGTATCGGGCATCGTAGCCAGGGCGGGCGAGCAGCGGCACGGGGCCACGCTGGTAATCGATCTTAACCCCAGTCCCATTTTTATCTCGGGCCAACAGCTTGCATCTCCCGTCGATCTAACAAACGAGCCGATGCTCGATCTGGCTAAATCCCTCTCAAAGGTCGACGGGGCGCTCCATATCGGGGCAGACCTCCGCCTGCATGGATTCGCCTGTCTGCTGGACGGCAGGGCGATTGTCGACGAAAACCGCGCACGGGGAGCTCGGTTCAACTCGGCCCTCAGGTTTACTGCGGAGCACGAGAACCTGATTGTCGTCGTCGTTTCGGCGGACCGGCCTGTTTCGGTAATACACAGGGGAGTAGATCTTAACGCCTCACCCGAGTGGAAGCCCCTCTCGCAGCCACTCGTTCAACCGCCTACCCTGGAAGAGTGGCTGATCGGTTCTGCAGAGCTGGAAATTGCCCTGGATGCGCAGAAGCCTGAATAAACCAAAAAAAGGGTTCCCGCTCGCGCCCCGTCTCGCGAAGCGTCGAGAATGAGCGGTCGGTTTTCCCGCTAGGCGCCGGCGCCTCGTTAAGGGAGACCGGGCAAACCCACTTCACAGAGTGCAGTAAGGTGAATCCCTGCGAAGCGAGACCTTGACACCAAATTTACTTGACTTTCTGATGCGCTTAACGTTTGGCTTGCCTTCAAACGCACCACGTTTTATGTCTGTGCGATCTGTATGGCTGCGCGTACGGTCGCCACTCTTATCATGTCATGACCATTATTTTTCGAGCAAGGTATTCTATAAGTCTATCGTCTATCATAAGAGGAGGAGTCTATGTACACGGGGACACTTACGTCACGACGCCGTTTTTTGTGCCTGACCGGCGGTCTCGCTGCGGGTATCGCTCTGCCGGCAATTCCACCCGCTGTTTTAGCTGCCGGGAAAAACGAGGGCAAAGAAAAAGAATCCGAGGTGAACCCAGTGGAAGATCTCATGCGCGAGCACGGAGTCTTGCGCCGCGTGCTGCTGATCTATGAGGAGGCGATAAGCCGCATGAGTAGGGCAAAGGTGCTGCCGTCCGAAGTTATTGGGGATTCAGCCCGTATTATCCGCCGCTTCGTCGAGGACTACCATGAAAAACTTGAGGAAGATGAGATTTTTCCGCGTTTTGAAAAGGCCGGAAAGCTTAACGATCTTGTTAAGGTGCTCTTCGTGCAGCACCAGGCGGGACGACGCCTGACCGATTACATTTTGAAATTGTCAAAACCTGAGGCGCCTAAAGCTGCCGAAGCAAACAAAGAGACGGATGCGACCATGCAACAGCTCTATGGTGGGACTCCTCTGCTTTGGAAAGGGAAAGGAAAAAGCTCGGGTTTTTCAAAGCAGGATCTGTCTTCGGCCATGCAAGAGTTCATTCAAACGTACCGGCCCCATGCAGCCTGGGAAGATACAGTGCTTTTCCCTGCTTTTCGCTCGATAGTGACGCCCAGGGAGTTTGATGAGCTGGGCGAAAAATTCGAAGCCAAGGAAAGGGCGCTTTTCGGAAAAGAAGGTTTTGAAAAAATGGTGGAATCCGTGGGGGAGATAGAGAAAAAGCTCGGCATCCACGAACTGTCACAATTTACACCAAAAGTATGAATCTAGTAATCATCGCGCAAACTCCGGCGCCCGGCGAGCCGCTGGGATAGCCTCCGTCCGGCTGTCCAATTGCCCGCCGAGCCGACATAATAATCAACGGTCACGCGAGGCCCGTCGTCAGAGAAAATGTAGTTGCCGAGCCTTGCGCGTTCCTGGGCGATGGAAGTCTCGCGGACCTTTCGAGCGGACCGGCTTGGACATTATTGTTCCCGAGGCTGGTGCGCCAATACAAAGGCTTGCTCGGTTCTACGGGTCACTCTGTCCAGCATGCCGCTGATCCATGCCTTTATTTCTACGGCTTCCTCCAGTAGACATCAATACGCCTGGGTATTACTTTGACTGCGACGGGTACTCTGCAAATGATGCCGGAGGGCGGAATATTAGACCGTCCCTGCGGTGTGTTTTTCATTTTAAGGATTTGAGTGAGAACACACGACTGCCGCCGCAGTTCCCAGTCGAGCAGTTGCGTGCAAAAGAGGCTATGGAGGAACGATGAAAACGTGTCTACTTAATAACGATACTTTCAGGGACAAGATCAGGGAAATACTTCTAAACGGTCCCCCTTTGAGCGCGGGGGGCGATTTCAAGAGCAGGGTTTTTGCCGAAGTGCAGGATTATTCGCGGGAGCTTCAGGAAGCCGAGCATGTCTCGGATTTTTTCTTCAGATTGTGCGAACTGATCGTCGATTGCCAATCCCTGGGCATACCGGAGGACTCGTTCAAAATAATTGTGGCCGGTTTGCTCTTTGAATCCGAAAACTCAAGCGGCCCATTGGATGAGGAAGTTCGACAACTGATCGGAATGGACCCCGCAAGTTACGAATCGGCCAAACAACACTTCAAAGACAAGGAGTGTATCGCTTCGGTGTTAAACAGAGAAAAGACCGGCCAAAAAAGCGGTATGATGGCAGGAAAAAGAAGCTTCTCAAGCGTTGAACAAGTCGATTCGGGTATGTGACCAACGCGACCAAGGGGGTGGTGAGCAGGAAAGCGAAAGTGTCGAATGCCCGCCATTTCCCGCCCCTTCTCCCCTGTAGCATACGCAGAGAATGGGGGATGGGGCGCCGCCGTGAGGTTTTGCCTCAGCGTCTCTGCGTCTCCGCGTCAGTCTTTCATCACATCACTCCCCCCATATAGGCGTCAGCGCGTCCGGTGCATTCACTCCCGAAGAGTGGTGCATAAAATTATGTGCAAAGTACGGTGAACGGGGTTTGCGGCGGGCCGCAGGCGGTGGCGCCGCCCCGACTCGCGTCCGGGGCGGCGTCTGTCCATGCAAGGTTATTGAGGAATGTTGCCGTGCTTTTTGGGCGGAAGCGACTGGCGTTTGTTGCTGATGACACTGAAGGCCTCGATCAGGCGGGCCCTGCTCTCGGAAGGCATTATCACGCCGTCGATATAGCCGCGGGAGGCCGCAATATAGGGGTTATAGAGCGCCCTGCTGTAGTTGTCGATAACCTCCTGGCGTTTGGCCACCGGGTCGGCGGATTCCTGGATCTCGCGGCGGAAAATGACGTTTGCCGCGCCCTGGGCGCCCATGACGGCGATCTCGGCCGTGGGCCACGCAAAGGAGAAGTCGGCCCGAAGGTCGCTCGAGCACATTGCCAGATATGACCCGCCGTAATCTTTGCGGGTGGTAAGAGTAATTTTGGGAACGGTGGATTCCGAGTAGCACCAGAGCAGCTTTGCGCCATGGCGAATGATGCCGCCCCATTCCTGCTGCTTGCCGGGCAGATAGCCGGGAACATCGGCGATGGTCAGCATCGGGATATTGAAGCAGTCGCATGTGCGGATGAAACGGGTCGCCTTGTCCGATGAGTCGATGTCGAGACATCCGGCCAGCACCTTGGGCTGGTTGGCGATTATACCGATAGTCTTTCCGCCCAGGCGAGCGTAGCCGACGAGCATATTCTGGGCGAAATACTGATGCACCTCCAGGAACTCCCCGTTGTCAACGATTGAGCGGATCACGTCCTTCATATCGTATGCGCCCATTGGAGCTTCAGGGATGATGGTGTCGAGTTCAGGGCACGGGCGATTGGGATCGTCTCCGGTATCGAGGTAGGGAGGGTCCTCCATGTTGTTGTCAGGGAAATAGGACAGCAACTGCTTGATCCGGTCGATACAATCAGCGTCGCCTTCGGCAGCGAACTGGGCCACGCCGCTTCTCGAGTTGTGAGTCATGGCCCCGCCAAGCTCTTCCTGGGTGATTATTTCTCCCAAAACCGATTTGATGACGTCGGGACCCGTGATGAACATCAGTCCGGTCCCCTTGACCATGTAAACGAAGTCGGTCATTGCGGGTGAATAGACCGCGCCTCCGGCGCATGGACCCATGATGGCCGAAATTTGGGGAATGACGCCCGAGGAGATGGCATTGCGGTAGAATATCTGGCCGTAGCCGGAGAGCGAATCGACGCCTTCCTGTATACGAGCGCCGCCCGAATCGCAGAAGCCAACGTTTGGCTTGCCGGCGCGAAGCGAGAGATCCATTACCTTGCAGATCTTTTTAGCGTGCATTTCGCCGAGGCTGCCCGCGCGGGCAGTGAAATCCTGCGCAAACGCGAAAACCTCGCGTCCGTTTACATTTCCAAAACCGGTTATGACTCCGTCCGCAGGAACATCAACTTTATCGATCCCGAAAAGAGTTCCCCGGTGTCTCACAAACATGTCAAGTTCACGGAAGCTCCCGGGATCAAAGAAATAATTTAAACGATCACGAGCGGTCATCTTCCCGCGTTCAAGCTGCTGGGCCACAGCTTTGGAGCCGCCCATTTCCCTGATTTTGGCTTCTTTCTCACGAAGCTCTTTGAGTTTGTCCGCGACTATTCCCATATCAGCTACTCCTCCATGTCAACTTTGAAATAGAACGCAAGATTCGCCGCCACTCGATAAACAGTTCGACCATTCTAGCCTTCCGCGAGGTTATGTCAAGGTCTTTCCCACCAGTTCGTCCAAATATTCACATATCGGCTCGCACTAATCGCCCAGTGCACACCCGAAAATACGCACTAGATCCTTGAAGCCGCACCCCGAAAGCAGTTCGCTATATTTTTCGCTTCCTGAAGCAAATTTGAACTTGTTGCCAATGTTTTTTCCAGCGGTCTTTCGCAGGACGGATTTAGTCCAAAAAATTGGACCATACGGTAAGTGGAGACCGCACGGCATCAGGCCATACGTCCGTATGGAACATGGACCGGATTGATCCCTGAGTCCCGCGCGATCTGCCACAGTGTGCGGCTTTGCTGCAGCCGTTTCGTGTCGTCCCTGAGGATGAAATGGACAGCGGTTTCGAACCTGCCCATAAACTCGAGATCGGCCGGCCGGCCGCATACAAGCGCCCCAAATCCGACTACCTGGAACTCCGCGGTGGTGATTAGAACGGGCTCGGCGGCGGGTACCCCGCCGGGGCTGAAGATCTTGTGTGGAATGAAGCTTGCTTGTGAAAATGTCCACAACAACTGGTCGATAAGCTGGGCCGCAGCCGTCGAATCGACCACGATCTGGACCCGCTTTTTCTCAATATAAAACCGCTCGGTCCAGCGGCAAATAAGCTCGCTTTGCTCAGCCACAGTCGTCTCTGCGAAATAGATGCTCATCTGAGACTTTCCACAAAATCAGGGCACCCACATCGGGAAACGTGGGGGTTGATGAAAGACGCAGGCACGGGACCGCCTGCCAGAGCCTGCCAGGATCTGATCCGGGGGACCCGGTCGGGGGATATCGACGCGAAGCTTCGCGGGCCGCTGGGGTATAACCTTATACGTTCCATCTACTCCATCGAACGCGCAGCAGCCGGAGTTTTCGATGTTATAAATCCGACTGCCGGTGTGCGTCAAGTTTACTACAATCGCATGGTCTTCAGGTAAATTTTTACTCGTTCAAGAGGTCCTTTTATTTTAAAAAAACGGTTGCAGGATCGTTATAATCGTCGGCCCCGGTCAGCCTGCGTAATGCGTCATCCAGTGGACAGGGGAATAGAGTCGTGATTAATATGATATATGGTAAATCCAGGATAATAGATACTGAGCAGGAGGTAATTTCATGATCGGGAAAACTATGACAATCGCAGTTTTGGCCATATTCCTCATGACTTCCCCATGCTGGGCGTATGGCGGAGGCGGAGGCGGCGCGGTCACCAGCGTCCCCATAGACTATCTCATGCCCGATCCGCCGAGAAACGTAGCAGCAACCGCCGGCAACGGCATGGTGACAGTGAGTTTCGATCCCCCGAAATCAGACGGCGGGAGCCCGGTAACCGTTTATACGGTGACGTCGCATCCAGGGGGCATCAGGGTCAAAAGCACCAAGAGCCCTGTAATCGTAAAAGGGCTAACGAACGGAAAAGCCTACACTTTTACAGTTACCGCCGGCAATTCCGTCGGGACCGGGCTGGCCTCAGGTCCTTGCAACAGCGTTACCCCCGTGGGCGATTGACACCTCATTTGTTTTTAGCGCTCACGCGCATTCCAGATTCGCCGCCGGGCGGCAGCGGAGTTCAGCAGGTAAGGTGAAAAGCCCCGGCCACCTTTTTGCCTGATTTATTCAACTTGTTGAACGTGGCTATAGCCTTTGACGTAGGCTCATCGATCAGGGAGGTCCCGACTGCGGCGAGGCGTTGGCGCAATTCATCGGCGACCTTCATATGCCCGGGCAGACCCATACCCACGACCAGGATTTCCGGCGCTTCGGAGAGTATGTCCTCAATGTCTGAGCTGGCGAGTTCATGTCCTTGCGCGCGCCACCAGTCAGAGATTACCGAACGGCCGATAATTTTTATATCGCCGGTGTACCGTTTGCCGTCCACTTCTATTTCGCCGAACCGGTATTGACCTATATCAGCCACGTGAACCTCTCAGAGGGCAGGTTAAAAGGTGGGAAACAAAGCGGGCAAAAATGGCTTCACCGCTCATTGGGCTTTAAGCTCCCAGAGAAACCATCGGCCTTTTCGCTGCCGCCGATCCATCTAAAAAGTGGGTTTAACCGGTGCTGTTCTGCAAGCTGCACGCAAAATCATTGTAGGCCATCATGGTCAGGATGGTCGATATCCTTACACGTTTGCTGAACACCTTGGGCAATACCTTCAAGATAAATCCGGATCGGTCCCAGTTGCGAGAAAAGAGCAATGTAAACAGCCGCAGTGCAAACAAAAGGCGGTAGGAGAATTTCACCGGGTCAAGCTCATTGGCGCGCTTCCAGAAATCCATATCCCAGTAATAATTCAATTTTTTCCAGACAGCATCAAATGAATAGGCTGATCTCACAATACTATTGTATCCATCTTTCAGTTCCTTCTGAGACAACCTGGGATGCTTAAAAACGACATTTTGGGTGTCGTATTTGCTCCAGTCCTTGTGAAGGATCGTTCCTTCCTTTTCAAGGCGTTTGAAAAGCTCGGTTCCAGGGAAAGGCGTGAGGATATTGATGAGCGGCATCAGGAGATTGGTCTCTCGAATGAAATCTTTTAATTCATCGAAGGTCGATTCGGAATCAAAATCATAGCCCACGATAAAGGAGCTTAGAACCAGTATTCCGTATGACTGTATATTTTTTATTGCCTTGGCGTAATCATACCGCTGATTGATCGATTTGTGCATGGTCTGAAGGTTTTTCTTTGATATCGATTCAAGCCCGATAAACACAGCCCCGCACCCGCTGTCGCGCATAAGACCCAAGAGTTCATCCTCCTGGGAGATGTTGATGGATGCCTGGCACGACCAGTTTACATTGAGCGGCTTGAGCGACAGGAATAACTCCCGGGCGTATTTTTTATCGGCAATGATATTGTCGTCGGCAAAAAATATGACATTCTTCTTCTTGTAGTGAGAAGCGGAGCTATTGATATCCATGACCTCGGCTATGACCTGATCTATCGTCTTATGCCTGATCTGCTGCCCGTCAAATGCGTACACGGAGCAGAATTCACAATGGAAAGGGCACCCCTTTGAGGTCTGCATAGTATCCTGCATATATCTGTTTCGCGAAAGGACCGCTCGGGTTATGCCGGGAGAAGATGGCAAATCGGCGAACATGCCGGCTTGATAGCGACTTTTCATACAGCCATTTTCTGCATCTTCAAGAAGAGTCGCCCACACATTGTCGGCCTCTCCGACCACTACGCTGTCGCAGTGCAACTGTGCTTCCTCCGGACACATGGACGGGTGAATACCGCCCAGAACAGACTTGACTCCTCTTTTCCGAAACTCTTCCGAAATAGCATAAGCCCTATGGGCATGCATAGTTCTGCTCACTGTGATGCCGGCAAGATCAGGCTTCCATGAATAATCGATGTCTTCAATATTTTCGTCAAATACCCTTATTTCATGCCGTGGAGGGGTTAAAGAGGCGAGGATGGGAACAGCCAGTTGATATAAGAAATATTTCCTGGTGAGCAGAAACTTGGAATAAAACTTCCAGTCATAAAAACTCTTATCATTACCGGAAGTGTTCCTGGGTGTAACAAGTGCAATTTTCATTACAATTTATACCTTGCCTTGCTGAAGCAACAGGGGCGAAAACTATGCTATAGCCAAGCGCCGCCGCTAGTCGGAATTTTTATACATTGGCTCAGCGCAGTCCGGGCCGAAATAGAGCCGCATGTCCTCAAAAAAAGAGTGGGTCGGGTTGACCGGCAGTTTGCTCAAATCGAGCACGGCTTCCCCCTTGTCCTTGACTGCCAGGTGCAGGACGGCCCGGCACTCTCCGGGGTGGGTCATGAGCAGGTGTCTTAGCCTGCCCAAAGAGTCTCTGTCCATCCTGACCGCATCGAGCGTTATATGGACCGAGTCAACGGCCTGCAGTCCGGCCTCCTGCATACTCAGGATACGGTTGGCGACCAGCTTTGTCGATTTTTCGTCATGCTGAACCCTGGCCCACAGAGCAAGCGGTTCATCGCCTGCTATCAGGTCTCGAGCCTGAGTGAAAGGCTCGGCGAAGGCCACTACCTCGATTGTGCCCTGCCTGTCTTCGAGGTTGAGGAACGCCATGCGGTCCCCGCGTTTTGTGGTGATTTCCTTTATGATTGAGAACAGCCCGCAGAGCACCACTTCGGCGCCTTCCCGTTTGTCTTTTACCGATTGAGTGTCGGCGGTGCACATCGAGCGGATTTGTTCCGAGTAAAAATCAAGAGGATGGCCGGAGATAAAGAACCCCAGGGACTCTTTTTCGAATTGGAGCCGAATTCGGCTGTCCCAGTCGGGAACATCGGGAAGTGGGGGGGCCTTCATCTTTTTTTGTGAACGCAACATTTCAAATAAGTTCATCTGCCCGGCCTGGCGGTCTCTTTGGGCGGCAGCGGCCCGCTCGATCACCTCGTCCAGGCCCGCCATGAGTTGGGCGCGGTTTTGATGCAAGGAGTCGAAAGCGCCGCATCGAATGAGCTGTTCGACCACGCGCCGGTTTACTTTCTGCGAATCGATCCGCTCGCAGAACTGGTGGATCGCCGTATACGGCCCCTGGTCCCGGCGGCCCTGCAAAATGACCTCTACGGCCGCCTCACCGACGTTTTTCACCGCTCCGAGCCCGAACCGTATCATGCGCCCCACGACCTGGAAGGTCCTGCCGCTTTGGTTTACATCGGGCGGTAGAATGCTGATATCCATTTGGGCGCACTGGTTTATCAGCTTTACTATCTGATCTGAGCTGCCAAGGAAGCTGTTCATCAGGGCCGCCATGAACTCGACCGGATAATGAGACTTGAGCCAGGCGGTCTGGTATGCGATCAGGGCGTAGGCTGCGCTGTGAGACTTGTTGAAGCCGTACTCTGCGAATTTGGCCATGAGGTCGAAAATGCGGTTGGCCTTTACAGAATCGATACCGTTTTCCACGGCGCCCTTTACGAACCGGTCTCTCTGATCGTTCATCAGGGCGCCGATCTTTTTGCCCATGGCCCTGCGCAAAATATCGGCTTCCCCCAGAGAGTAGTTGGCCAGGGCGCTGGCAATTTTCATCACCTGCTCCTGGTAGAGTATCACCCCGTAGGTCGATTCCAGTATCGGCTTGAGAACGTCGAGATCGTAGACAACCTGCCCCCCGTGTTTGCCCTGGATGTAGTGTTCCACCATGCCGCTTTCCAGTGGGCCCGGGCGGTAGAGTGCGACCAGGGCCACTATATCGGCGAAATTTTCCGGACGCAGCCGTACCATTATGTCCCGCATTCCGGAACTTTCGAGTTGGAACACCCCGGTGGTGTCGGCGCGGGCCAGCAGGGCGTAGGTGTCAGGATCGTCGAGCGGGAGATCTTCTATAATTATTTGTTTTCCATGATTTTCCGCTATGAGATTGACAGCGTCGCTTATCACAGTGAGGTTTCTCAAGCCCAGGAAGTCGAACTTGATGAGTCCTGCCTTTTCGACATATTTCATGGGATACTGCGTAACGATTTCACCTTGCTGACCAACGCACAGGGGCATGTACTCGACAACGGGCCTGTCGGATATCACCACTCCGGCGGCGTGAGTGGATGCATGGCGGGTGAGTCCCTCAAGGGCCTGGGCGACTTCGAACAACTCCTTTATCTGTGGGTTTTCCAACCGCATCTCGGTGAGGCGGGGCTCGACGGCCATGGCCCTGTTCAGGTCGATTCCAAGGGTGGGCGGGATGAGCTTGGCGATACGGTCCACCTCATTGTAAGGCATGGCGAGCGCCCGGCCGACGTCGCGGATCACCGCGCGCGCCTGCATAGTGCCGAATGTGGCGATCTGCGCGACCCGGTCCTTGCCGTACTTATTGGTAACGTATTCGAGGACCCTGTCGCGGCCGTTGACGCAAAAGTCAACGTCGATGTCGGGCATGCTGATGCGCTCGATGTTGAGGAAACGCTCGAATATGAGCCCGTGCTCGATCGGGTCCAAGTCGGTTATGCGCATAACGTATGCTATAAGGCTGCCTGCTGCGGACCCCCGGCCCGGACCGACCGGAATACCGCTCCTTTTCGCATAGTTTATGAAGTCCGCCACGATTAAAAAGTAGGCGGCAAATCCCATCTGCTTTATAACGCCGAGTTCGTAGTCCAGCCTTTGGCGATACTCCAGGAGCTGCTCCTCGCCAAAGGACGGGTGCTTGCGGCGTATAGCCTCGATCCTCTCCTCAAAGCCTCGCCCTACCTCGCGCTCGAACCGTTCGTCCAGGTCCTCGCCCTGCTCGAGCGGAAATACCGGGAAGTGATAATTGCCAAACTCCAATTCCAGATCGCATTTCTCGACGATCTCAAGGGTATTCTTGAGCGCCTCCGGAACATAGGCGAACTCTTTTGCCATCTCTTCGGGGGATTTGAAGTAGAGCTGATCGGTGTGAAACTTCAGCCTTTTTTCGTCCAGAATCGTTTTGCCCGTCTGAATGCACAGCAGGACCTCGTGAGCGCGGGCGTCGCTTTTGCGCAGATAGTGGCAGTCGTTTGTGGCCACCAGCGGAAGCGAGAGCTCCCGGGCCAGGCGCACCAGCCCCTCATTTACAATAGTCTGCTCGGGAATGCCGTTCGCCTGGATTTCCAGGTAAAAATTACCCGGCTCAAATATGTGCGCATATTCCTGAGCCGTCCTTTTTGCACCCTCATGTTGATTTCTGATCAAAAGCGAGGAAATCTCCCCTTTGAGGCAGCCCGAAAGGGCTATGAGGCCCTCGCTGTAACGCCTGAGGATTTCCTTGTCCATGCGCGGCTTGTAATAGAACCCTTCCGTGAAACCCAGTGAGACCAGCTTCAAAAGGTTCTGATAACCGGTCCGGTTGCGCGCCAGAAGCGTCAGGTGAAAACTTCGGTCCTCATCCCCGTTTGCCTCCCCTTCGGCTTTCGATCCCCGATCGTGACGGCCCTTGGGCGCAATGTAGGCCTCACACCCGATTATTGGCCTGATCCCGCATTTTTTTGCCCGTTCGTAGAATTCCAAAGCGCCGAACATGTTGCCATGATCGGTAATGGCCGCTGCGGGCATCCTGTAGGCGGCGGCGGTATCAAGGAGGTCCTTTAGCCGGATGGCGCCGTCAAGAAGGCTGTATTGGGTATGGACATGCAGATGGACAAAAGACATACGGGCTTTTCTCCTTTTTTTTAAATCCTAACACATTTGGCGAACTCATTCCCGCAAAATTAGCCGGAAGCCGCAGTTTCCAGAGAGCGTATCAGAATCATACCGAGCAAAGCCGCCCCTTGCATTGTTTTTTCGATTTTCGGCGTGAGATCTCCGGCTCGGGCCGTTTCAAATTTTCACCTTGCTGCCGGAGGGGTAGTACGATTAAGATTAAACGCAATCTGTTTAAGACCGCCTTTTAAACTGGACAGATTCTTTCTAACTTAACAAGGCAGGAATAAAACTATGTGCGGAATAGTGGGATACATCGGTCCCGACGAAGGCCGGGACATCCTGTTAAACGGTCTTGCCAGGCTGGAATACAGAGGCTACGACAGCGCAGGAATCGCAATGGTCGGGCCCGACGGCCTGCTTCAGATCGTCCGGTGCGAAGGCAAACTCAGCGGACTGGTGCGCAAGCTCAACGAGCAGCCCATAAACGGTACGCTCGGTGTGGCGCACACCCGCTGGGCAACACATGGCAGGCCCTCGGAGCAAAACGCCCATCCTCATCGCTCCGGCCCTTTTGCCCTGGTTCACAACGGAATAATAGAGAATTACGCCGTTCTCAAGGAAGAACTCGAAAGGGAAGGGCATCGCTTTGCGTCCCAGACGGATACCGAAGTAATAGTGGCGCTCCTTCACAGTGAGTGGAGCAAAGTGAATGAATACCGGCAGGCGGTGCGCAATACCCTCAAGAAGCTAAAAGGCTCTTACGCGCTGGTAATAGTAAACGAACTCGAACCCGACAGCCTCGTTGCCGCCAGAAAGGAAAGCCCGCTTATTCTTGGGATCACCGGGAGCGCCTTCTTTCTGGCGTCCGATGTCCCGGCGGTACTGCCCTATACACGCCAGGTGGTTTACTTGAATGACGAGGAGGTCGTCTTCATTTCCCGGCAAAACTACCAAATCGAGTCGCTTGCCGATGGGACCCAACGAAACCCAAAGCCTCACCAGGTGGACTGGAACCCGCTAATGGCCGAAAAGGCCGGCTACAAGCATTTCATGCTCAAGGAAATCTATGAGCAGCCTCGTGCCGTAATCGATACTTTTCGCAGCGTGGTCGATCTTGAGCGCAAGGAGATCGATTTTCCCGATCTCAACCTGGATAAGACCCTGCTGAACAAAATCGAAAGAGTCCTGCTCGTTGCGTGCGGCACCTCCTACCATGCCGCACTGGTGGCCAAGTACATGATCGAGGGGTTGTGCCGAATCCCGGTCGAGGTGGACCTTGCATCCGAATTCCGCTCCAGGGACCCGATTCTCGACGACAAAGTCCTCCTGCTGGTTATAAGCCAGTCCGGGGAAACCGCCGATACCAGGGCGGCGCTGAAGGAAGGGCTGGATAAGGGCGCTCATTGCCGGGCAATCGTAAACGTGGTCGGAAGCAGCATAGCCCGGATGGCCCAGGGGGTGATCCATACGCATGCCGGACCCGAAATAGGAGTGGCTTCAACCAAGGCATTCACCACTCAACTGGTCGCCCTGTATCTTTTCGCCGTTTACTGGGCCGCCGAAACCGGCAGACTGCCCAGGGAATCGATCGAACATTATATTCAGGACCTTGTCGAACTTCCGGGCAAGATGGAAAAGATTCTCTCCGATACGAGCATGATCAGCGCCTGGGCCAGAGAGTATAAAGACTTCAAAGACTTTCTCTATCTTGCCCGCGGCGCGCTCTACCCAATCGCCCTGGAAGGCGCGCTAAAGCTCAAGGAAATCTCTTATATCCACGCTGAAGGCTATGCGGCGGGCGAGATGAAACACGGCCCCATAGCGCTTATAGATGTCGAAATGCCGGTCATGGTCCTGCTGAGGCAGGGGCCGCTTTTCGAGAAAATGATCTCGAACATCCAGGAGGTCAAGGCCAGAGACGGCATTATCCTCGCCCTGATCGAAGGCGAACCGAGCGAGATCATCGGGCCGGCTCAAAACCAGTTCGTCATCCATCCTTCATCCGAGTGGCTCTCGCCGGTACTGTTCAGCCTCCCGCTGCAACTTCTGGCCTACCACGTGGCCGTGCTTCGCGGAACCGACGTGGATCAGCCAAGAAACCTGGCCAAGAGCGTAACGGTTGAATAATTTGCACCGCGGCGGCGGGACGGAAAAAATTATCACCACAGAGGCACAGAGCGCGCAGAGAAAAGCTTAGACAGGATTTACTGGAAAATAAGGCGAAGGGGACGAAGGATTTACTGAACGGATCGGGAACCCGGCCGCCGCGATGGCCCAGTCCGCCGCCTGTCCACGCAGAAATCCGGAGCTTGATGAGGCGATCTCTGAAGCGGTGGCTGCGGCCAAGAAAGTAACCACCGGGAAAATTAAGGCCCGGCAACCACGATGATCAGAGTGGTGCTGGATGCCAACGTGTACGTGAGCGCCGTGTTGAAGCCCTCTTCAAATCCGGGCCAAATCATCTATCTGGTGCGGCGAAACGCTGTCCAGCTCCTTGTTTCACCGGACATTCAAACTGAAGTGAAAGCAGTGCTGCTCTACCCACGTCTGCGAAAGCGTTCTCCGGGCTGATTCCGCCTTGCTGAACATCCTTCAACAGCGCAAAAATCGTCTCCCTTGTCATCCCCGCGCCTTGGCTTCCGCCATCGCAGCCACCGCCGCCTGCATTACCTGCTTCAATGGAACACCGTGTTTCTCCGCGGCCTTGCGGCAATCCTCATATTCCGGCATCGCATTCATTTCCACTCCATTCCACAGCCCCAGCTTCACGCGGATGGTTCCATACGCCATCTGTGTTTCCACGAACCTCCGCTCTAACACTACACGTTTCTCCTCCCGTACCCTAATGCCCAGCGTGCTTGTTTCCCGGAACAACAGTTCTTCAAAGGCTGCGGCATCTTTGCTTTCGCATAGCACTGTCAGCAGACTGCCCAAGCGGCCTTTTTTCATTGTCACCGGAATGCACATTACATCCAGCGCACCCCGCGCTATGGCGAGTTCCATGGTGCGGGCCACTACCTGCGGGCTCAGGTCGTCCACTGCACATTCCAGCACTGTGATCGTCTCTTCGGAAAACTGCGTCGCGCTTTCTGCATCACCAATGCTGAGCCGCAACACATTTGGGAACCGCGCCGGATTCTGTTTCCCGGCTCCATATCCAATCGAATGAGATCGCATTGCAGGAGCATCCCCAAAGCTGCCCCCGAGTGCTTTCAGCAGGGCTGCTCCAGTCGGCGTCACCAACTCCATCCGGAGCCCCGAGGAATAAGTAGGCATGCCTTTCAGGAGTTCGGCGGTCGCCGGAGCGGGCACGGGAAACCTGCCATGGGCACACTCCACAAATCCACCGCCGACATTGATTGGAGAACAGACCCACTGGTCCACTTGCAGCGAACAAAGTCCTACCGCACTACACACAATATCGGTAATCGTATCCACCGCTCCCACTTCGTGGAAGCGAACGTTTTCTACCGGGACATTGTGAATCTGCGCTTCTGCTCGCGCCAGAAACTCAAAGGTTCGCAGCGCCAGACCCTTCGCGTCTTCCGGCAACGCAGCCTGTTCTATCAACGTGCGGATGTTGGCCCAATCTCTTCCATGCACATGACCATGTCCATGCTCTTCATGATGGTGTTTCTGATCGGACTCCCCATGAGAATGGCCGTGCCTATGCTCTGCGTGAGCGTCAGTTCTCACATCTGGCTGCGGAGCATCCGCAGGGTTGCCATCCACCAGCACATCTACTTTCGTGGACTGAATGCCACTAAGGTTGACACGCTCGACATGCAGCTCCGCTCCCAAGTCCAGTGCCCTTACTGTTGACCTCAGAAGCTCGGCGGACACTCCTGCGTCGACCAGCGCTCCCAGCAGCATGTCTCCGCTGATACCGGCGAAGCATTCCAGATATCCAATTTTCATCTGCTAGTCCTTTGGCGCGTGAGCTATCGCGCCGGCCTTTGTGTCGTCTGTTGCGTGATGTCCTGCAGAACTTCCACCGGCAAAATTCCATTCATTGAACCACAGTAATTGCCTTCGCAACCTACCGCCTCATAAGCAAACCCTGTGCTACGCACAGCCGTGCCAATGGCCTTGAACATCTGCAGAACCAACACTCGGCCATTCATGCCTCGATCGGCCATGTGCCCGTAAACTACCCTGGAAACCAGGAACGTGCCCGTCAGGGTCGATCACCCGTTGCCATTCCTCTTGTGACATCTCCGCGAACATCTTGATCGGGAAGAAACAGATATTGCTGATAAGTGCATCAATCACTCCGAGTGGTTTCGGAGGGGCAACCTTGGACAGCACTACCGGCTACTGTTTCCCGGCAGCGTCAATCAAAGAAGCGACCGGCAGGATGGCATTCATGGAGCCGGAACGAAAACCTTCGAGATCGAGGGTCACGTACGTGAATCCGATCGACCTCAAGATGCGTACCAGCTCTTCCGCCATCTCAAGCGACATCGCACGCGGCAGCTCTTCCCGTGCAATCTCGATGCGAGCGATCTTCCCATGATGGCGCACCCGGAACTGCTGGAATCCCAAGTCGCGCAATGCATCCTCTGCAGTCTCGATTTGCCTGAGAATCTCCAACGATACTTCCCGTCCGTATTCAATGCGCGACGCCAGACACGCGGAAGCCGGCTTGTTCCACACTCGAAGCCCCGCCGCGTGCGCCAGATTACGGATGTCCTGTTTCGACAGGCCGGCATCCAGCAGTGGGGCCTTCACACCATGCGCACGGGCTGCCTGTTGGCCAGGACGATAGTCGCCCTGATCGTCAGTGTTGACACCGTAAACAATCGACTCGAAATGGTGCTCCTTTCGAAAGCAGTCGAGCGCGGTGAACAACTCCTCCTTACAATGAAAGCACCGCATGCCATCGTTTCGCACATACTCGGGGCGTTGCATCTCGCCGGTGGAAATCAGGTGCCACGGGATGCCGTACTCTTCGCAAAAAGCGATAGCGTCCCGCAGTTGCGTGCGCGCCAGACTTGGCGAGTCGCTGATGACGGCCAGCATTTTCCCGGGAATCACCTGATGCGCCGCCCAGGCGAGAAAAGCTGAATCTACTCCTCCTGAATACGCGACCAGTAGATTTCCTAAAGAGCGCAGCTCATCGTTGAGCTTGTTCAGCTTAGCCTTGAGTTCGTTATCCACTTCGACTTCGACAGACATAATTCCTCTTTGCAGCGCCAGGTCCGGTTTTCTACCTATTATCCGTCGATCCGCTCCACCTTGGCTTCTTCTTCAGATCATCGTGTACTCATCTCCACCGCAAAAACCTGTCCCGTAATATAGCTGCTATACTTTGCTGGACCCGTCAATATGGACTTTCCACTTTGTACCTCTTCAGTCGCCGATACAGAGTACTGCGCGATATACCGAGCGACCTGGCCGCCTGCTGTCGTTCCCCGAAGTTGCGAACAGCTTCCAAAATCGCCTTTTTCTCAACCTCCTCCATGTTCGATGGCCTGGCGTCACGGGGAAACTCATCGGCCTGTATGGGTGATTCGGCTTTCAGGAAGTCGGGCAGGTGCTGTTCCTCGATAATGTCCCCATCAACAAGGCTGATAGCACGCTCCACGACATTTTCCAACTGGCGAACATTGCCAGGCCAGTGATAGCTGCACATGCGTTTCAAGACTGGAAGCGAGACACCGGCTACAGATTTGCCAAACCTTGCCGAAATGCCTGCTACAAGATAGTCGACCAACTGTGTAATGTCCCCGATTCTCTCGCGCAAGGGCGGGATGCGAACCTCGAACACATTAAGGCGGTAGAACAGGTCCTGGCGAAAGTTACCTTTGGGAACTTCGACGGCCAGGTCTTTGCTGGTTGCCGCGATTACCCTAACATTGATGGGTATTGAGCGAAGTCCACCGATCCTCACCACGGATCGCTCCTGCAATACCCTCAGCAACACTGTCTGGATGTTGAGCGGCATTTCCCCTATTTCGTCGAGGAAAATGGTTCCATCGTTTGCAAGCTCAAACTTGCCCGGGCGTCCATTCCTGCTCGCGCCGGTAAAGGACCCGGCATTGTAGCCAAACAATTCGCTCTCGATGAGTGTTTCGGGGATCGCGGCGCAGTTCAAAGCTACAAAGGGCTGGCCGGCAAGGCTGGCGTTATGAATAGCCTGAGCGAAGAGTTCCTTCCCTGTTCCGCTCTCCCCCTGAATCAGCACCGTATGCATGTTTCTGGCTGCAACCTGCGCAAGATGGATTGCCCGTTGCATCGCCGAGCTTTCCCCAATAATGTTCGCAAAGGTGAATCTCGCTTCCGCGCCGGTGATTTGATTCACCACCTTTTGCAGCTTCTTCATCTCCTTCAAGGTGGCAACCGCTCCGACCACCTGGCCATTGGCTAGAAAGATGGGCGTGGCGCTGACGTGACAGTGAATATAACCGCGCCCGGTCTCCATAGTGGTTTCTATGTCGGTCACCGGCTTACCGCCGGCTACAACTCTTTTGAACAGCGACTGCTTGCCCACAAACTCCTGAATGTCTTTTCCCCGGGCGAGCAAGGTGTCCGTTGCCAGAATATTGGCTGCCTCGGAATTGATTTCCTTGATGAATCCATTGGAATCAATGGCTACAACGCCGTCTGAGACCGAATTAATTACCGTCCTCAGATATTCGTTGGCGAGCCAGATCTGCCGACGGTCCTCCTCGATGCGTAGCTGATTGGTGATAGCCTTGCTCGCCACAACCACGATACCCAAGGTGTGAAGGTGGGCTTCTTCTCTGGGTCCGCTCAGGTTGAGAATTCCGATGAGACGATTGTCATGATTGAAGATCGGGGCTGCAGAACAGGTCATATCGTGAGCCTCTTCAAAGAAGTGTTCGCAGCCAACGACCTGAACCGGCTGACCATGCCTGAGGGCAAGTCCGATCGCCCCTGTTCCCGCTTGTTCTTCCCCCCACATTCCACCGGCTCGCAGGTTTCCTTCCGTGCCGGCGCCTCTCAACTCTCCGCCCGGCAGCATTTCCAGAATCACACCGTCACTGTCGGTGAGTAACGTCAAAAAGCCCAAATCTTTTACGAGGGCCTGCAGTTCATTGAGGATCGGCACAGCGACGGTCAACAGGTCCCGGTTTCGCGCCACGCGCCGCTCCAGCTCTTTTCGCTCGACAACTACAACGGCGGGTCCCCGTTTGGGATCATGTCCAAGGGCTCGGCAACGCGCCCAAGACTGGGCTATCAGCGGCGCCACGTCAGGAACACACTCTCCCGTAGTGACGAACTTGTTCCAAGCCTCTTTGCCGTGAATACTGTCAATCGTACCTGCACTGCTCATAGTGGTGACCTGCCAACGATTGTCGGCCTAAATCATAGTGACGGCCGGAGCCGCCGGATTACGCCTAATGCACGGAAATCCTTTCCCGTCCTAAAGCGGGAACCATTTCGGCCCGGATTCGGACTGATTGCAGCATCCTGCGCGATAACATGGAAGTGCGTTGCTCTTCGATACTTCGTTGCCGTGCAACAGTGGCTTATATGAGAGGATATGTTCCTCCCGCGCAGGCTACAAGTTGAAACGCCACCGTGCCATTTGCTCCTTGCTCAATGGGCAGCAATGGCGGCCAGGGAGTTATACGTATCCCGTCTTCGCTAACTGCTGCAGATCTGTGCTCAATTGCGCAAAAATGTAAACCGGCGCACAGCCGGGATAGTAAGTTACCGACTTGGCGAACTTGGCGGCTTGCCGGATGTTATCGGCTGTCGGGAAGTATTCCCAGCAGTCGCCGCAAATGAAGAGGTGTTTTTCTTTCGCAAACTGCGGATCGAAGTCCGGCAGACCTCCGGCGACAACCACCACCTCGCCGCGCTCTTTTAAGAACTCGGGCACAGAGATGCCGCTGCGGGCGAAGGAATCCAGCGCCCCCCGCACATTTACATAGCAACCCGGGCAGGTCTGCTGGGCGTAAACCGTGAGGCCTTTGTACATGCCTACGGGATTGTCGTTCGGGCGCCTGAAGATCTTGCGCACCGAGTCTGCTGGTTCGCCAACCACGGTGATCTTGTTCAGGTCGATCTCGCCCAGATCGTCGCTGGCTGAACAGCGGATAGCGGGAATCTCGATAGGATCGAAGCCCATCAAGTAACAGGTCACCGCGTCGGTAGAAATTGTGTCCGTCCCTGCGATGACCAGATTCATTTCGATTGGCACACCTGCGTGAGGTCCCTGTCCTTCCATACCGATGATGCCATCCACGATAGACAGGTTCGGCTTGCAAACCCGATAAAGGTCGGAGAACTTCTGTCCCAGGTCGATGCGGTGCGCCCCTTGTTGCTGCGCGCTGGGATGTATGTTGGGGATAATCCCATTCAAGTTCTTGAGGCCCAGGGTGACCCCGCCGGCGATATGGACCTTCATCTTGGGCAGGTTGATGATGACGTCGGCATCGAGGACGGGCTTGAAAATGGCGGCCTTCTTGAACACCTTGGCGTCCGGGATATCAACTTCGACCACGTCGGTTTCGTCGAAACAGATCACCTTGTCGGCGCCGCCGCGTTTCGCAGCTTCTTCCATTCCGGAGACACTGAAGGCGGGCTTTGCGCGACCCACTTGCATACCTAACGAGGGATTGTCGCCAACCCAGACTTCTCCAGCCTTCGAGTTTTCTTTGAAGTAGGAGACAACCGCCTCGACCATGCGGGGATCGACAATGGCGAAGCTTTCCGGTGGGGCGTTGAAAGCCAGATTGGGTTTAATCAGGACCTTCTGGCCGGGTTTGATGATTGCGTCCGGAGAGCCGATAGCCAGTTCGACCGCTTTCTTCACCGCCGCCTTGATTTTGGCGACGTCATCATCGCTACGAATGAATTTGCCTGCGATAAAGGAAGCGTTTCCTGCGGGGGGTTCGCATTTGACAATTGCAACTCTTGGCGCACCCGTTGTTAACTTCCATTCATCTTTCTGTGTAATGGGGGTCGCGGCCCACAGACTGCTGGGTCCCAAAATGCCTGAACCGGGCACAGTTGTACCTGAGGTCAGATAACCGGTTTCTTTCAACATTTCACTGCGTGTGATGCCCTTCTTCTTGCGCATCTGTCTTCTCTGATGTTAGGGGACCACTTCGCCTATCTACTTGTGAAGTCCGGCTTTCGCTGTTCCGTTGTACTCCATCATGGGATGGGCATCCCCGGTTCCGGTTTTTTTTCCAAGCCTTCCGCTACATCTTTCAGCCCCAGTCGTTCCAAGGTTGAATGGGTGGGAATGCCGGATTCTACGTCCCATTCCATTAATCTGTAATAATCACTCTTGGCACGTTCCAGATCTTCTCGCAGGTACTTCCTACCTCCCGCGTCTTCCTTTTCGAAGTAAAGGTCATTGAAAATGTCGTCCCCACGGGTTCGACCATCTCGTGCGGCTACGGCTCTTTCCAATGTGCAAAGCATTTGTCCCTTTCGATAGGATTCCTCCTCACTCATCTCGTCTCCTGTAACTGCAGAATAGAGGCGGGATTCAAGGGTGGTATCTCCCACATGATCGGGAGAATTGGCATTGAACAGAAAAGGGAAAAGGACGTCACACACTATGTAACTATCCTTCAGAAGGGAATGTTCATGATACCGCTTTACCACGGGGGCAGCCCATTTCCAATTCAAACTCTTTCCATCCGGCTGAAAAAATTCGGCCGCTTCTTCTGAACCATAGACAGCCTTCATCACAGGTTTGAGAACAGGGAAGATTTCTTCCGGTACAGCGGTCAGGGCGTTCTGCCCGATGGTGAAAGCAGCACCCCAAAGCATAGAGACGTAGCTGTGGGAGACCATGGCGTCCCGGTTGTCCAGTGCCCACATCAAAGCCAAGGCAGGAACCGCATATCCCGAGGGAAAGCCTCCCAGATAGGCCCAGTGCTCACGATAACCGCCGAACTTCCCCGCGCGGGGATAATACATCCAGGAGAGCTTTTCGGCTTTTCCTCCAAGCTGGGCAGCCGCACGCTGCCCCCCGTTGGCGAGGAGGTCTCCAAATCCTTCTCGATTGGCAATTTTTTCTAGAAGTACGGAGATGAACTTCCAAGAACCGATTCCATTGAGAGGAAGCCCAGTCTCTTGCTCTGAAATCAGCTTCTCCCGATAGCAGTCCGAAAGCCAGGGGATGATGGCCATCAACTCATAGGAGTTAATTCCGAAAAGGTCAGCTAATTTGGCAGCCTGCCAGGTGATTTTGCTATAGCCCTTTTCAGGCTCATTGACCATAGACTCGAGATACATGTAAGACTGGGCACATTTGGCTACACCGGAGGTGATGTCTGGTCCATTTACCCGTGAGCGGCAAGCGACAGGGCAGGCGAAACAACCATCAGGCGTTTGTGAATAACCAGAGGAAGGGTCGTTACATAGATCGAGAAGCTCGCCTGGGAGAAGCGTAAGGCTTCCTCGGCCATAGCCACCGCCCCATACATTGTAATTGAAATCTTTTTCTTCCGGCTGAAAGGGATCACTTTTTAAAGATTTCCGTGAAAAGAGTCTTTGGATGTCATGGGTGAGTTGCATCAGTTCTTTTGGCCTTGCCACGGTCACACTTCCGGTGCCCCGGACCGCAATGGCCTTCAAGTTTTTCGAGCCCATCACACCACCAAATCCTCCCTGGCCCGCCGCATCCCCGGAGTCAGTGAGAATGCATGCGATGCGGCTTCGATTTTCTCCAGCCTTTCCTATGACCATGACTCTCGTCTTATTGCCATGAAGCCTCCAGATCATCTGTTGGGTCTGATGGGTATCAAGGCCCCATAAACTGCCGGCGTCAAGGATTTCAGTCTTCTGATCAGTAATCCAAAGGTAGACAGGCTTCGAGGCTCTTCCCTGGATAATGAGGGCATCGTATCCAGCCCATTTTAGTTCAGGAGCGAAGTGTCCTCCAACGCCTGAACGAACATAGGATTCGATCGGGCCGGTCTGTGGAGATTTCCCCACAACCGTGAGCCGACCCGATGAGGGTGCAAGAGTCCCTTGCAGGGGACCTGTAGCAAAGATCAGCCGATTTTCAGGGTCGAATGCTCCCACCTCCGAAGGCACCTCATCCCAGCAGATCTTTGCCCCAAGTCCACGACCTCCTAGAAATTTGGGTACATAGTCAAATGTTGAAACCTCGGAGGTTTTACGATTGGTCAGGTCAACCCTGAGAATTTTTCCAACCCATCCACCCGAAGGAGTCATATCAGTCCTCTTTGATCACGGGATAACCCACGAGCAGTCCCTGTTCCGAATGCTCCACCCGTAAAACACCCATGGGGCAAAACTTCACACATTGAGGGTCCCCGAAGCAAAGGTGGCATTTGATCGATTTTTGCTTTTGCACATCGAATTTTGGTCTGGGGGGCCGGAAATATTGCTGACAAGCCTCGATACATTGCTGACAGCCGATACACAAGCCTTCATCAATGATGCGGACAAAGGTGCCGCTCCGCTCCTCCACCTGCAGGGCCCCTACCGGACAAACCTTCAAACAGGGAGGATCGCTGCACTGATAGCATACCTTAGGCCCGTAGTCCCCTTTGATGTACTCTTTTTCGACGGAAAGCCGTGCGAGTGAAGAGGTATTCCGGCCTTCGCAGTTAAGGTTGGAACAGACCATTTCGCAGACACGACATCCGGAACAGAGAGTCTTATCTACAAAAATGGCCATCTTAGCTAAGGCCACCCTTTGACCGTTGGGAAGGGTGGCAGCCCAGAGCAGATCCCCAAAGGCAACGACGTCACCCAGGGCTAAGGCGCTAAGCGCAAGGCCCTTGAGAAAAATACGGCGGTCGATGTCCTTGGCCATTTACATTCTTCCCTATCGGAGGACTAAGAGCGGATCATTCTGCTTCGGTGGTTTAAATTGAGTAGCAGGAGGCGAAAAAAAAGGTCTCGTGAAGAACGGGCCGAAAGATTCGCCGGTTTCTTTAATAACCAGTTTGTAATAGTACTTCGATTCACTTCCCACGCTTTTATCAACATAATCATAAGCGTTCGTGCCGGGGACAAGATTTGTCACCTCCACTTCCTGATAAGGACCTTCCTCAAAGGTTTCGGCCCTTAGAATCTGTAATGACAGTTGGTTTTTCAGACCATCACTCGTCTTCCAGGTCAATTTGGCTGCCCGGTAAAGGGGCTGGACCTTGAAATCCACAATGCTTGGATTTGCTTTCTGAGACATGGTTACTTGTGGGTCAAGAAAGGTAATAAAAAAAAATAGGGTGAGAAAAAACATTGCATATCTGGTCATAAACATTTCTCCATCTGGATTGATAACTCCCCCCCTCCTCGAGAACATGGAAGAGGGGGAGTATGAATTATTACCTGAATTGAGCGATTCGTAAAGATCCCACGGTGACATTTATACCCATACGAATAGGAGGCTGAGCGTTCATTTCCCAGAGTTAATCAAAACGAATGTGCTTCCAGATGGCTTAGGGTACTTTGGTTATCACTCCTCCTGCCTGGCGGACGATCTTTGCCGCTATGTCTATGATGTTTCTACGAAAAGCGGTCGTATGGGCAAAAAGCTGAAGAAGATGGAAATTTAACCCAAAACGATCTTGATGTCGTCTTGCTTCCTAGCGTATCCAATACCGAGTTTTACTGCCTGGGCGATCTGCTTCTGATACCAGGCATACATGCCAATCTTGTTGGTTGCCTCGCTCGGGTACCACTCCTGAAGGGTTCTAATGCCCATGACATCATTGGCCACCTGGTCACCGGAGACAAGGATCACACCGGGTTTGACTTCCTCGCCATGGGAAGGACCGCCGGCGATGAGGGACCTTCTTCCATCCATGATGATCAGGTCCGGCTGGAAAGGCAGGTTGATTTCCGCAGCCTGCTCGGGAACGAAGATATGGTTGAAGGCATGAAGATGCGCGCCTCGGTCGGCACGATGCAAAATCCCAACGGATAGCTTCAGGCTCTGGGTAATTCCCCCGAGGAAATGGGTCTTCATCACCGGGGTATAAATGACCTTGTCGTAATTTTTGAGGTCCGCTGGATAGGACACGGTTCCATCCCCGCCACCGATCTTGCCCAGGTATTCGGCCTTGGCATTGCGGATGTTCATCCATTTTTCTTTTTCCCAGGTCTTGACAGGGGTGCCGGTTTCTTTGCCTACCTGATCGTACCCCATCATATTGATTACCCGCTCTGTTGGCCCCCATGGTCCGCAGGTATCGGCTACGGTCAGGTTGGTGTAGCCTTCGTCTTTTAGGACGACAATCAGAGCTTTCAGAAATGCATGGTCTGTCCCCCCCTGCGGCCAGGGATCCCCGGTGTTCATGTTGGGCTTGATGAGAATTTTATCTGTTTTTTTGAGGGATTTTTCAAACCCTCCAACGAGCTTCACAGCCTTCTTGATATCTCCGGTCAGGTCTTTATCCAGTTTGGTAGCCAAAATCATCCCGACCAGGGATCTCTTCTGATCATCAGTGTAGTAGTTTGGATGGAGATGAGACCACTCGACCGGAGCTCCTCCATTAATCAAACTATCAGGGGGTTTGTCGAAATAATCCTTGGGTATGGGTGCATTATTAATAAATTCTCCATACTGCATCAACTGAGCGTCCCTCATCTTCCAGACACCTGTCTGGACCGGCTCATCCAGGTCTGGAAGCCCCATGGCACCTGCATGGGCACGCTTCGGGCCCATCATTCCCAAGGCTGCGACGCCGGCCCCGCAATACTTAGCAACATTCTTGAAAAAACATCTTCGGGTAACCTCCTTAGAGTTCATCTTCCTTTCTCCTTTCTGAAAGTTAAAGGTCAATAAGGCCTCCCTTTTCCGAAATGAGATTCTTGCCCCCTTCCGTCTTGAGATATTGTTTCTGCCATAAACTTAAACACATAGACCCATCCCATGTCTGCTCATCTGAGTTTTAATAGTTCCTTCTCGTAGGGACTGAAATATAAAAAGGTGAGATCTTTCCCATATTCTTCGAATGAAATATCTGGAAGTCGATATAAATAGGTGCAGGAAATGGGCCAGTCCCAAGTTGATATTCTCTGGCGGGAACACCTTGTCTGGGTTGGGTCTTGTACGAAAACAAAGGGGGCAATCGTGTGTCATGTGTCACCGTGCGACACATGACGATTCACAATGACACACCATGACACACGCAAGTCCGCGTCCAGGTGTCAAGGGCAGAGTGAAAGGGAGCATTCGAGTGGGTGAGGTCGGGGGTCGGGCCGAAAGCGCCGGGATAAACCGGCATAGACTTGGGGATGAAAGAGGCCCAGATAAAAGGAGGAGCTGCTCCATTATGGCCCCGAGTCATGTGCGGATAGCCGCGAGGCTATACGTGATGCAGTTGACAGGGGAAAGCGCGGGCCAGCCATTGAGTTCCGATATCACCTATACGGGGCGCCGACCACGTGGTCAGAGAGCGAAGGCAACATTGTGAAACGGCGCTAAACAGCGAGCCGTCCACAGGTCCCGCGGGGTCTGAGACCCTGTGCATGCGTGGACACTCTATACATAGCGGAGCGTGAAGAAATCCCGCATGAAGCGGAGCATCCGCTACAACGTGGTTGAGCGTCATGAAGTGGACCACTCCAAAGGGCTCACATCCGACCAGGTAATCCTTTCTTGCCGGCGCCAAGGCCAAGGAGTGTCCCATTCCTCTACGCAGAATCGGCCAGCGGGACCCGGAGACGGGGAAGCACTACGTTTTCCTTACAAATATCGGCCACCTCGACGCTAAAACGATTTGCGCCGGATTGATTCTTGCCGACTATGCGGGTGAGGTTGTCCAGAATCTCAATCACCCCAGAATTCTCTACCAAACGCTACCTTTTTTTCTCCTATCGCGCACGTTTCAAGAATGCTTGAACATTCGGCAGTCATTCCATGCTTCTCAACGGCGTCCGACGTCGCAAGCTGTGCCTCCAGCATCATTTTTGCGCCATGTCTTACCATCTCCTGGCCTTCCGCCATTGTGCTGCCGGTCATCATGCTTTCGCCTTTGGTTACCATGCTATAGCCGTCCGCCATCATTTTTTCGGCCGCCGTCAACGCTGCGTCTTTGATGCCTTTCTTGGCCATTATATCCATTACCATTTTGTTTCCATCCATGATCTGCTTTGCGCCTTCCATTATCGACTTCTTGCCTTCCTGGATTTTCTTCTCACTTTCCGCAGCTTGTAGAAATCCAGCGATAGCAAAAATGCCGATTGACAGACAAACGATTAATGAAGTTGCCAAAAACCTGCTGTGACTTTTCATCTCAATAACTCCTTTATCATCTTGGTGGGAAACAAAAACATTAGGATGGACCTCAGACTCTTAGCATCGAACCGCGGCATCAATCAGTAATCGACTGAAATCACCCCCTCTCCAAATAGGTGTATCGGCCTGTAATCACTTAGGAAGACGTAATGTATCAGATGTTAAGAAGTTTTTGGACCGTGAAGCACATGATAATGGTGGTTTCATCCCCTGCCCGCAAACACTGTAATCCCAAATGTCAATGCGGGATGGTGTAGGGATTAACGGTTTTTGAAAAAGACCCTGAACCTCCAGCCTCCGCTTGTTGCAAGACGCGGGCCAAAAACGCCGGGATAAACCGGCATAGAGTAGGGGATGAAAGAGCCCCACATAAGAGGAGGAACTGCTCCATTATGGCCCCGAGTCATGTGCGGATAGCCGCGAGGCTATACGTGATGCAGTTGACAGGGAAAAGCGCAGGCCAGCCATTTACCTACGAAATCACCCCAATCACCGGGGTCTGTTCATCGCCTGCTCGCAACGCGAAAGAATCGAGAGCACCTCGAAGGGCTGCTCGATATAGGTGAAAGAAGGGACCCCGAGGGGTTCGATATACGCCTTGCACTCATCCTCGAAGCGTTTGTCACCGCTAAAAGTTACAAAGACAGGTTTTTCAGGATACCTCCTCGCCAGATCGACCATAAAGTCAAACGAGGGTATGCCGGTGTCCTCGGTAAGCATGAGCACTGTAACTACCGCATCGATGTTGGGGTCCTTGAGGACCGCTTCCATGCCCTCCTTGTAACCGAATTCGACCCCGCTTACCGAAGCGGCCGCCCAGATATCAACGGGATTTCTCATCCGAATAAATGTGGGGCTGATTTCCTGAAGCCTCCCCAGGGTCTGCGGTGTAAGGTCGGGTACCTCAAGCCCCAAGCGGATGCAAAGGTCCGACAGAGTGACCAGCATAGCGCCTGATGGGGCGAGGAAACTCAGCCTTTTGCCCTTCGGCAGAGGCGCCATCGAAAGGGCCTTTCCCGCAAGGATCAGGTGCGTATAATTCCATATTCGGACAACGCCTGCCTGGCGAAGCAGGCCGTCAATCAGACGGTCCTCGGCGGCCATAGCCGCTGTATGTGCGACAGCGGCATGCCTTCCCGCCTCGGTGGCTCCGCTCTTCAAGACGATAACGGGCTTGAGCCTGGTAACTTCTCCGGCAATTTCCAGAAAGCGTCCCGGCCGCTTGAGGCTTTCAAGGTACATGATAATCGCACTCGTGTGCGGGTCTTCGGCCAGATACTCCAGGGCGTCACATTCGTCGATATCGATCTTGTTTCCCAGGCCAAAAACCCGGGAGACGCCAAAATGCTCGGCCGTCAGGATGTGCTTCATGGTATGGGTGGCAAAATTGCCCGTCTGGGCAACATAGGATACTTTGCCGGGCCGGATCGTGCCGAGCGGGAAAAAAGTGGAAGTAAACCTGTGGGGCGTTGAGATATGACCCGATGTGTTGGGCCCCATGACACGGGTCCCGGTCTGCTTGATGATATCGATGAGATCTTGCTGAATCCCGGCGCCGGATTCATCCACCTCGGCAAAACCTCCGGCGGAAAGCACAACATGGCCGATTCCCTTTGCGGCGCACTCTCGAAGGGCCCCAAGTGTATCTTTTGCGGGGAGAATGATGACGGCCAGATCGATTCCATCAGGCAAACCGGTGATAGAGGTGTGAACTGGAAAGCCGAGAATTTCCCCACCCTTTGGATTGACCAGGAAGAGCTTGCCGGCATAGCCATTGGCCAGAATATTTTTTATCACGTCGTTTCCCGGCTTGTGGGGAGTAGCGGAGGCCCCAATGATTGCGACGCCGGCTGGTTCGAAAAATGGACCTAGTTTTCCCCTGCTGGCGCCGCCCATTCCCTCAGGCGCCGCCGAAGGCAAGCGCCCTTCCTGGCAGGCGGTCCCACCGCCCGCCTTGAGAACGACAAGAGCGTCAACCGCAACGGGTTTTCCGTTTGGGCGGATCTTCAATTGGTTTATATCGATTTCGAGCACGTCACCGTATTTGATTCCAATCTCCCCCAAAGCCACAAGGGTTTGGCACAACTGATCGATGTCGGCAGCCTCTTCTCCCCTGAAGGGTTGGACCACCTTTTTTCCGCGAATCTCCGCGACCATATCTCGAGCATCCGAAAGTGTCAGAGGGGCGATGCGAAACACGACGTCTTCGAGAATCTCCGTCATTATGCCGCCGATCCCGAACATGACGCATGGTCCGCATTGAGCATCTCTCATCAGGCCGCAGACGATTTCCCTGCCGCCTTTAACCATTTCCTGAACCAGCAGGGCTTCACACCCTGGAATCTTCAAAAGACGCTCACCTTCTTTTCTCACTTCTTCCGCGGTCTGGAGGTTAAGCGCCACCCCTCCAACCTCGGTCTTATGAGACAGACTCGCCCCGGATGCTTTCAGAACAACTGGAAATCCAATTGTTGCGGCAGACGAAGCAGCTTCTACGGCATCTTGGGCGATAACCTCATTGGTCACCGGAATGCCAAAGCTTGAGAGCAACTGTTTGGACTCATGCTCACTGAGTGCCGGTCGTCCTTCTGCCAGGGCCTTTTCAATAATATTCATAGATTCCTCCAGCCATGCGGCAACTTGGTTGTTTTTAACCCTGTCCTCAGGTTGAGTTAATTTATTTGACGCCTTTTGGAGAGATTACAGTCCGAAGCCTCTAAAATACACATTAGATAACCACCCGCAATGAGTACCGGCACGATCTTGTCATCCTGGGGCATTGAACTTAGCTTATGTCGCAGAATTCGCCCTCAGCCTACACCTAACGAAAAGCGGTATCAAACCTACTTTTGGATTACCGTCAATCGACACCGGCATCGATGACCAAGGCTGTCTACCTTACCAGGGAGAGTTCAAATGATAAATGATGGAAGCGCCATTAGTGCGGCGGGAGTTGGAGGCGAAAATCATAACGAAACCGAATCTGCCGAGAATTCAGCGGTTACGCGCAGGCAATTCCTGGGGATTGCCACCGGTGTCCTGGTTAGCGCCCAATTGGGTACAGGTGTAGTTGAACCTGCGGGGGAAGTTCCTTACCGCACACTCGGCCGCACAGGCGAAAAAGTTTCCCTGATAGGGGTGGGCGGTTTTCACATCGGCAAACCGGAACTTGAGGAGGCGGAGAGTATTCGCATCGTCCGGACCGCGATCGACAATGGAATAAATTTCCTGGATAACTGCTGGGACTACAACGGTGGGCAGAGTGAAATCCGCATGGGTAAGGCGCTGCGCGATGGCTACCGTCAGCGTGCATTCCTGATGACCAAGATCGACGGACGCGATAAGAAAACGGCTGCACGACAGATCGAAGAATCGCTTCAGAGGCTTGAGACTTCTCACATAGATCTTTTGCAGTTTCACGAAATCAGCCGTATGGAAGATCCGGCCCGAATTTTTGCAACGGGCGGGGCAATAGAGGCGGCACTGGAGGCAAAGAAGGCGGGAAAGATCCGCTTCATAGGGTTCACCGGGCACAAAAGCCCGGACATCCATTTGAAAATGCTCGACACGGCAGAGAGCCATCAATTCCGATTCGACACGGTGCGGATGCCGCTGAACGTGATGGACGCTCATTATGAAAGCTTCGAAAAGAAAGTCTTGCCGCTGCTCGTGAAGGCCGATGCAGGCGTCTTAGGAATGAAGCCGTTGGGCAATCCATTCATTCTCGAAAGTAAGACGGTGACTCCGGTAGAATGTTTACATTATGCTATGAACCTGCCGACAAGCGTCGTGATCACCGGATGTGACTCTATGCGGATATTAGATCAGGCGCTGAACGCGGCAAGGAGTTTCCGGCCAATGAAGTCAAACGAAATCGAAGCTCTTCTCGCTAGAACCGCTCAGGCGGCTCGGTTAGGGAAATACGAACTATACAAGACCACGCACAGGTTCGACGGCACCTGGCGAAATCCCGAATGGCTGGGATGAGCGTGCGACAGGGAAAAAGAAAAGCCCGAAACGTACATAGCGGGAAAAAGGAGGAGTGAGGTCATGAAAGTCGGATTTATAGGACTTGGGAACATGGGATTCGGAATGGCGGCGAACCTTATCAGGGCCGGTCATGAGGTCACCGTTTACAATCGAACGGCCTCCAAAATGAAAGCGCTCATGGAGCAAGGTGCGCACCCGGCCGCCCAGGTGACAGACGCCTGCCGGGGAGAGGCCGTCGTTACGATGCTGGCAGACGACAATGCCGTTGAAAGCACCGTGTTCGGCGATAAGGGCTTGACAGGCGGCCTGGGCAAGGGCGCAATCCACGTTTCCATGAGTACGATCAGCGTTGCGTTATCGGAAAGGCTTGCCGCTGCGCACGCAGAAGCCGGCCAGCGTTTCGTCGCGGCGCCCGTCTTCGGGCGGCCGGAAGCGGCGGCGGCAGCCAAGCTGTTCATAGTCGCCGCCGGAGCGCCGGATGCGGTTGACGCCTGCCTGCCTCTCTTTGAGGCGCTGGGGCAAAAGACTTTTACCTTCGGCAATAATCCCCCAGCCGCAAACCTGGTCAAGCTAAGCGGTAATTTCTTGATCGCCTCGGCCATCGAAGCGCTGGGTGAGGCCATGGCGCTCGTCGGTAAGGCAGGCGTCAACCGAGGCCAGTTTATCGATCTTCTGACCTCGACGATTTTCTCCGCACCGATTTATAAGATCTACGGCCCCCTGATTGCCGAGCAACGGTTCGAACCGGCCGGGTTCGCCGCACCATTGGGCCATAAAGATATACGCCTGACCCTTGCAGCGGCGGAAACCCTTCGCGTGCCCATGCCGTTGGCAAGCCTTTTGCGCGATCGGTTCCTGACCCTGTTTGCTCACGGGGGCGAGAGGCTTGACTGGTCGGCCATCACACGGCTTGCCGCCGAGGACGCCGGACAGCAACGGCAGGGTCCGGGCTAGTTTCCATCCGGAAAGGGTCCTTTTCCGCCTTGGGGCGGTGGGACCGCCGGCCGAGTTGGCCACTGCCTTCGGCGGTGGCGCAGGCAGGATCTCGACGCTCCGCGAGGCGGTACCCATGTACGCCTCCGCGCAACCCCTCGATTTCCTTGCCATGACGGAAAATGCCTCCTTTTCGAATCGGAAACAGCCAGCGTTCCATCCGGAGTTTCCGGATGGACGCGAGCTAGGAAAGCAGTTGCGCATATGATGAAAATTCCACCTAGGGATTACGGTAAAACCCAGGGCGCTCACGGGCAGGAAATCGCCCAATATCTTGGCAAAGTTCTGTGCCTGGCAGCAGCCCTTATTTTTATTTCACCCGGCTTAAGGGCGGCATGGGGCGCCGAGGTCTGCCATCACGATCTGAAAGTTAAACTGCAGCCGGAAGCACACAGGCTGCTCGTTCAGGACGATATCCGGGTCGCAGGGTGGAAGGGCGGAGAGATAAGTTTTCTCTTCTCAGATAAGGCCAACATCAAATCTGTGCTGGTCAATGGAAAGCCCTCCAAGTATTCCTTCAGTTCAGGCAAGCTGACCCTTTCCGGCGTCTCTGCCGCCAGGGGATCCTTTGGCGTTTCGATTTCATTTGATGCTGTATTTAACGACCCGGTAGATAGCGAACCCGCCAGTTTCGATAATCCAGGCCTCGGGGTGGCTGGGTCGATCAGCGACAGGGGGACTTTTCTTCTGGCGGACTCAGGCTGGTATCCGCGTTTTGCGGGCTGGCGAGCCGCCACTGTCGGGTTGCCCAGCCCACCCTCCCTCCCCAAAATCGCCGATGGCGAAATACCGGAGGACTTTGACCTGGAGGTCACTGCTCCTCGGGGCATCTATGCGGTTACGGCCGGGGAGCTGATAGGACATGAGGACCGGAACGCAAACAGCGTATCGAGATGGAAAACAGGCCCAATCGGGCAGGGGCTGGCGCTCTCGGCGGGCAGGTATATCATTCGCAGCCTGTCGCCGCAGACGGGATTGACGCTCATTGCGCGCGGCGATTCTGCAAGCGCGCAAGCCGGCAGTGGCGGCTCGCCACCGCGCGGCGATTTTGCAAGCCGGCAACCCGGCCGCGGCGGCTCGCCGCCTGTTTATACATACTTTACTTCGGAGAACGATGCGCTTTCGGAAACCTACCTTAAGGCCGCTGTCTCACACATCAAGTTTTACGAGCGCTTGCACGGGCCGTACCCTTTTCCCAAGTTCGCCATAGTTGAGAATTTCTTCCCGACCGGATACGGGTTTCCTTCCTACACGCTTTTGGGGGCCACGGTTCTCAGGCTTCCATTTATTCCGGAAACCAGCCTCAGGCACGAAATTGCTCATTCATGGTGGGGCAACGGCGTACTGGTTGATTACGCCTCCGGGAACTGGTGCGAGGGTTTGACCACCTATGTCGCCGATTACCTCCCGCAGGAGATGTCCTCCGCCGCAGACGCCAGGCTTTACCGGGAGCAAATTCTCCAGGAGTATGCGACGTTTGCCGCATCGGGGGCCGATTTTCCGCTCCGGCTCTTCGAGGGCCGTTCAAGCCCTGCCACCAAGGCCGTCGGCTACGGGAAAGCAGCATTCGTTTTCCACATGATCCGGCAAAAGCTTGGAGACGACGCTTTTTGGAACAGCCTGCGGCAGATCTACAAAGAACGGCTGTTTGTCAGGACTTCATGGGAGGATTTCCGGGATGTCTTCGTTAGGACCGGAGGCTGGGACCCCGCAGAAGCCAAAGAGTTTTTCGATCAATGGGTTGCGCGAAGCGGCGCCCCTGTTCTGAGGCTTCAAGATGTGCGGCTCAATTCGGATGCTTCCGGTTGGCAGGCGACGGGATCTATTGACCAGGACCCTCCGTGGTATGATTTGGATATAACGGTCGCCCTTAAGATTTCCCCGACTGAAAGATTCGATACAAGGATCGGAATCAAAGGCGGCTCGACTTCTTTTGCCATCGGGTTGCCGCGGACAGGATCGGCACTCAAACCTTCGGCGCCGCCTACTGCGCGCGGCGATTTTGCAAGCGCGCAAACCGGTAGTGGCGGCACGCCACCGCCCCAAAAACTGATCGCAGACCCGGATGTAAACATCTTCCGGCTTCTTGACCCAGAGGAGGTCCCATGCACTGTAAACAGCGTCAAGGGGTCAAAAAGTCTGACGGCTGTGCTGTGCGACGGCAGTCCTCGGGAGGCCGTAAAAGCCTTTGAACTCTTGCTTGAGGGTCTGGGCCATGCAGACGCCCGGATAAAGAGCGAAAAAGAGGCGGAGATGAAAATGAGTAAACAGGGGGACTTCCTGTTTTTTGGCCTCCCCCGGTCTGAAAAGCTTAAGTCTTTTTTTTCATCTTCTCCGGAAGATGTGACACTTGCTGAGGAAAAATTTTCGGTGAAAGGGCTTTCCGGCGCCGACTGCCTATTTCTGGTTTTCAATGAGTCCAAACGGGGGGCCGGACTCACCGCACTATATCTTCCCGTTTCAGGCGCGTCCGCCGACTCGGTCCTGACGGCGGCCCGCAAGATCACTCATTATGGGAAGTACAGCTACCTGGCTTTCTCGCAGGGGGTGATCCGTCAAAAAGGGGTGTGGGAAGTCTTGCGCTCTCCTCTTCAATTTGACTTTATCAGCAAATAAGCTTTTCAGGCCTTTTTTTGCCTCCCGGTCGCAAAACTGCCCCTATACTTTTTCGGTCAATCTTGTTATCTATCCGTGTCAATTTGGTGGTTTTCTGAGTAAGTGCATGAAATTCACTTGGTAACAGGTGGATTATTTTGGTAATATTATAATTGCGGGTAGGTTATAAACCAAAGCGGATGTGAAACCTTAAAGTGAAACTAATTCCAGTCCTGACCGGTATCCTGACAGGCCACGGTAAAACCAGTTGAATACAGTTTCCCGCCAGGGTTTCCACAAGTCATATGCCTGACCGAAGCAACTAACGATTGTGCTCTCTCGGAACGGGGGAGCATATTTTTCAAGGAGAGAAGAACGTAATGTGCCGTTTGATTTCGTTGACGAGTGACGAGCCTCAGTCACCCATTTTGGCAATGCGCGCCCTCGATGTGATGCGGGAGGGTCATGACGGCTCAGGGGTCGGCCTATTTATGAGCGATCTGAGCGGGCCGTTCGAAGAGCTGAAAGGATTGCCGATCCTGTCCGGTATATTCACCGCTGAAGGTGTCAAGCGGCTCGATCAGCACATGATGAACCTTGGGTTCATGACTAAGCACAAGGTTTCCATGCGAGCTCTCACAAAAACACCGCCTACAGGCACTCCGAAGCGCGACGCTTATGTAATTCGTGCCTACGAGTATCCACAATCCTGGGAAGGCCTCGAGCAGAAAGAAATTCAACAGCGCCTTATGCTTACGCGCCTCCAGTTGAGACAAATGGGCGAGGCGCAAGAGGACATGATCATCTACAGCTTCTGGCCGGACGTGATCATGGTAAAAGAAATCGGCGATCCGCTTCAGGTAGCCGAATACCTCCAACTGGACAACGAAGAACTCAGGGCCAGGGTCATTCTTGCCCAGGGCAGGCAGAATACCAACTATGCGATAAACCTTTACGCCTGCCATCCGTTTTTCATCCAGGGCATAGCTTCGATGACCAATGGTGAGAACACGGCGTTCGTGCCGATCCGTGAATACCTGATGTCTCGCGGCTTCCCCGGCTATGTGGGATATCAGTCCGACTCAGAGGTTTTCACTCATATCGCGCACTATATGCTTAACAGCCTCGGATTGGGGATCGAGGCGTACAAGCATGTAATCACTCCGCTCCAGGATGAAGACTTTGAGCCTCACCCGGACGGAGATTTCCTCAAGCAATTGAAGCGCTCTTGCCGCAGGCTCATTATAGACGGTCCGAACTGCGTCATGGGACGCCTGCCCGATAACACCCTTTTCCTTGTCCAGGACCGGAAAAAACTCCGGCCCGCCGTCGCGGGGGGCAGGAAGGGCATGTACGCGTTCTCCTCGGAAATGTGCGGCCTTGACGCCGCGATTCCCGACCGGGACAAAAGCAAAGATTTTCAGCCGATGCATCTTGATACGGTCATTATTCCTTCTGACCGCTCGGAGGTCCGGGTATGCTCTCAAATGGAACCCTTATCCCTTCTTCACTAAGCGTGAAGGACCTGCTGTGGCAGGTTCAATGGGACAAAGAAAAATGCACTCTGTGCGGCCGGTGCACGGCGGTGTGCCCCGTTCAGGCGATAGATCTTGGAACGCACAGGAAGAGGACGGTTCAGATTTCTTCACTGGCCGAGATCGGCCCATCCACCGCTTCGTCCAATGTCTACAAGGTCTATCACGGGATTCGGCAAAAAACCGATCCATCGTACGCCTGTATCGGGTGCGCGATGTGCAACCTGGTCTGTCCCAACGGCGCAATAATTCCGCTCAGGTCGGACGAAATCGACAAGCAACGCTACCACATCAACCGTGGTGGACATGCACGAAGCCGGGGCGGCAGGAGAAATGTGCCGGATTTTCTCAATCTCGGGACGCTCGACCGGATAAAGTTCGTCCGAATCTCGATGCTGACGGACCCGGCGCTCGATGCGGGCCGCCATGAATTCGAGCTGCGGACCCTGCTTGGCCGTGTCCTTCCTCCAGAGGAAAACCTGAAGCTCTTCCGCGAGAACGGCTGGATACCCCCCGTGCGGGAGATATATCCTCTTATTATCGGCAGCATGTCGTTCGGCGCTCTTTCCCCGAACATGTGGGAAGGGCTTCAGATGGGAGTGGCATACCTCAATGAAGAGCTTGGGATGCCCGTGCGGATGTGCACGGGCGAAGGCGGTTGCCCGCCGAGGCTCTTGCGGTCACGATTTCTAAAATACACGATTTTGCAGATTGCGAGCGGCTACTTTGGCTGGGACGAAATAATCCATGCCCTGCCCGAAATGAAAGAAGACCCCTGTGCGATCGAGATCAAGTACGGACAGGGCGCCAAGCCGGGCGACGGCGGCTTGCTGATGTGGTACAAGGTAAACAAGCTGATTGCGGCGATCCGAGGAGTACCGTCCGGGATCAGCCTGCCCAGTCCGCCGACTCATCAGACTAAGTATTCGATCGAAGAATCCGTCGCCAAGATGATCCAGTCCATGTACATGGCATGGGGGTTCAGGGTCCCGGTCTATCCTAAGATTTCAGGAACTTCGACCGCCCTGTCGGTTCTCAATAATCTCACCCGAAACGCCTACGCCGGCGGGCTTGCAATTGACGGCGAAGACGGCGGCACAGGCGCGGCCTATACGGTATCCATGGACCATATGGGGCATCCGATAGCGAGCAATATCCGAGACTGCTACCTCAACCTGGTCAAGCTCGGCCGACAGAACGAAGTTCCGCTGTTTGCAGGAGGCGGGGTCGGCAAGAACGGAAAGCTGGCGGCGAACGCCGCCGCGCTCATAATGCTTGGGGCAAGCGGCGTCCAGGTCGGAAAGTACATGATGCAGGCAGCGGCCGGGTGCGTAGGCTCCGAGTCGGACCGTTGCAATATCTGCAACATAGGGTTGTGCCCGAAAGGGATCACCTCGCAGGACCCGCGCCTCTACAGGCGGCTCGATCCTGAGAAGGTGGCCGAGCGGGTCGTTGACATATATCTTTCATTCGATACCGAGCTAAAGAAGATAGTCGCTCCTCTGGGACGTTCGACTTCTCTTCCGATCGGCATGTCGGACGCTCTGGCGATAAGCGATCAGGATGCCGCCGAGCGCCTTCAGATAAAATACGTTGTATAGCAGGAAGCAGGGAGCAAGGAGCAGGTTTAAGTCTGTCTTCTTCCCGCTACTCGCTACTCGCTTCTGATGACGTGGAGTTTGAGCATGGAACAGCAACAGGTGATTCGGATTTCCGGATTTGAACATGGCCATCGCATTGAATCGCGCATTCTCGAAGAAAGGATGCAGCAGGCCGTAGAGAACGGCTATCGCACCTTCGAGGTTGAGGCTTTCGGCCAGCATGGCATCGGAGGCAGGCTCTGGAAGGCCGGAAACGACAGGCTTTATGTCAAAATATCCGGTGCGCCCGGCCAGCGCGTGGGTTCTATGGGCTTTCCCAATACACTGATCGAAGTCCTTGGTCCGTCTTCAGACGATGTGGGCTGGCTAAACGGCGGAGCGGAGATCATCGTACACGGGCATGCCACAAACGGCGTCGCCAACGCAATGGCCCAGGGCAAAGTCTTTATCGCCGGAAACATCGGCGCTCGCGGAATGACAATGACCAAGCGCAACCCGCGCTTTGCGCCCCCTGAGCTGTGGGTGCTGGGTTCGGCCGGCGACTACTTCGCCGAATTCATGGCGGGTGGTATCGCGGTAGTCTGCGGCTATGAGCCTCAGGACTCTGCAAATGTCCTGGGCTATCGTCCGTGCGTAGGAATGGTCGGCGGAAGAATCTATTTTCGCGGCCCCCATAAAGGGTACAGCAAGGCGGACGCCAAGCTGATTCCAATTGAGGACGGCGACTGGCAATGGCTGGCCGAAAACCTTAAAACCTACCTCACTGCAATCGGAAAAACCGATCTTTATACCCATCTTGCCAATCGGGAGGAATGGCAACTCCTGGAGGCTCGAGGCCCGTTTGAAAAATTCTCAAAACCCAGGAGCTCGATGAAATCTTTTCACGATGGGGTTTGGGACTCCGAACTGGGCCGAGGAGGCCTTATCGGAGACCTCGTAGATTTCGAAAGAACTCAGATTCCACTCATTACAACCGGCTTTCTCAGGCGCTATGTGCCAGTCTGGGAAAACAGGAAGTTTGCCGCGCCGTGTGAGGCGAGCTGCCCTACCGGGATGCCGGTCCACGAGCGGTGGCGGCTCATCCGTGAGGGGAGAGCGGATGAGGCCGTTGACCTGGCGCTGGCCTACACGCCGTTTCCCGCTTCTGTTTGCGGCTACCTGTGCCCGAACCTGTGCATGCAGGGCTGTACGAGGCAGACGGCGCGAATGATCCCGGTGGACGTCAGCCAGTTGGGGAAGGCGAGCCTGAGGGCAAAACTTCCCGAACCTCCACCCCTGACCGGGAAAAGAATCGCTGTAATCGGCGGCGGTCCTTCGGGTATCTCTGTTGCCTGGCAACTGCGCAGGCAGGGACATGAGGCGATTATCTATGACATGAGGCCGGAGCTGGGCGGGAAAATTTCCGCCATGATCCCGAGGTCTCGCATCCCGGATGAAATAGTTGAAGCCGAACTGGCCCGTGTGAGGGAAGCAATCCCTCACGTGAACCTGCGCCAGCGGCTCGAAAGGTCCGATATAGAAGAACTCAGGGAGGGATTCGATTTCATCGTGATAGCTTCCGGAGCGCAAAGGCCCAGAGTTATACCCATCCCCGGCAAGGAAAAGCTGATCCCGGCCCTGGAGTTCCTCCACATGTCTAAGGCGGGCGAGGCGAAGGTGGGAAAGCGCGTGCTGGTCATAGGGGCCGGAAACGTCGGCTGCGACGCAGCGGCGGAAGCGCACAGGTTAGGGGCCGAGGAAATCACCCTGATAGATATCCAGGAACCGCTCTCATTTGGGAAAGAACGCAAGGAAGCCGAAGCCGCCGGAGCGAAGTTCAGGTGGCCATGTTTCAGCAAAGCGGTGACTGAGGACGGGCTGGAACTCACAACAGGGGAAGTCATCCCGGCCGATACAATAATCATCTCGGTGGGCGACGTGCCCGAACTGGATTTCCTGCCGGAAAGCGTCGAGACGGAGCGGGGATTCATAAAGGTAAACGAGCATTATCAGACCAGCGACCCGAAGATTTTCGCGATAGGCGATACAGTAAAACTTGGGCTTCTAACTGACGCAATCGGTGCCGGCAGAAAAGCCGCCGTAAAAATAGGCGACATCCTTTCCGGCAGGGAGGTTCAGGTTTGCCCCACACGATCGATGATCGACTATTCCCGTGTAAAACTCGAGTATTTCGATCCTCGCCTTTCAGGCTTTGACGGAATCGAGTCGTGTGCCTCCCAGTGTTCCTCGTGCGGTACCTGCCGCGACTGCGGGATATGCGAAACGATCTGCCCGGAGTCGGCCATTTCGCGGCAAAGCGGCACAAACGACACTGAACAATATGAAATGGTCGTAGATCCGGAAAAGTGCATAGGCTGCGGATTCTGCGCAGGCGCATGCCCCTGCGGCGTGTGGAACCTTGTGGAGAACGAGTCTATAGAATAGTTTCCGTCCGGAAAGGGTCCTTTTCCGCCCTGGCGGTGTCAATCTTCAGGGTTTCTTGTGCGGCGTACCTATGTACGCCTCCGCGCAACCCCTCGATTTCCTTGCCAGGACGCAAAATGCTTCCTTTCCGGATCGAAAACGGCAAGTATCCCATCCGGTATTTTCGGATGGACATTAGATAGTTGCGAAAAGCATCTGATTGCTAAAATTGAGATTTACCTCCGCCCACCGGCATTGCCGGTGGGCGGTTTTGTTATTGGGGTGCCGACAGAGTTTCGGCCAGCAGCGATTTGTCCGATTTAGGCAAAAAAGAGCTAATGTAGCTGCCGCGTTCCTCTTGCGCTCCGGTCCTGCCAAAGGGCGGGATCAAACTTACGGCTTGCTCGTTCAGCCCGCCGGGGGCAGGTGAGACTCTACATCAGAAGCCGCGCGTCCAAAGCCACAGCCCCCTTCCCCTCATCGTCAAGGCTTACCGGATTCAAGTCCATCTCGCGGATTTGCGGGAAGTGGTGCATAAGCAGGGAGACCTGCACAAGGATGCGGGCCGCAGCTTCGAGGTCTGCCTCGCGCATACCCCGGAATCGGCCCAGTATCCGTTTCCCCGATAGCTCTCCAAGCATCTGCATGGCCGCATCGGTATCGATCGGGGCAAGACGCATACTTACATCTTTTATGACCTCAACCATGATACCTCCCAGGCCGATGAGCACTACAGGGCCAAAGGAGGGGTCCCTTTTACCCCCTATTACGAGTTCCCGTGAGGCTGGGGCCATCTTCTGAACCACGATGCCCGCAATGTCATCGGAAACCTTCTGCAACCGGCGCCATTCAGTCCGGAGGGATTCGGCATCCCGCACGTCCAATGCCAGGCCGCCCTTGTCGCTTTTGTGCAGAAGCGAAGGCGCGACTGCTTTTAAAGCCACGGGAAAACCAAGATCTTCAGATGCTTCAAGGGCCTTATCCAGGCTCATTGCCATTCGCCAGGGCACGGCCGGTATGCCTGTCAGGTCCAGCAAATCGAGAACCTCGTGAAGAAGGGGCTGGCGATTTTGTCTCTCGATGTCTCCGAACCACTTCTCGATCTTTTTAACAGGTATTGTCAAGGTGCGGTGAGAAGGCGCGGCAGCAACATCGGATTCGGGCTTTGGACGGGCTGAGGCATCGGTATTGCTCCACTCCGACAGAATCGCAAGGGCCTTCACGGCTTCGGCAGGTTCCAGGAAAAAGGGAGAATTTGAGTTTTCCTCCAGGTACACCCGTTGTTCAAACGGGATATCGATAACCGTTGCGACAGGTTTTCCTGATTCCTTGGAGAGCGCGGCAAGCTTTTCCACCAAACGGGGTGTCGCCTGTTTCTCGACTGCCATATGGGACACCATGATGAACAAGACGCCGTCGATATCAGGCTGCCGCAGGACCTTTTCCACTACGCTGACATAGAAGGAGAGATCGAAGATATCCCCAAGGTCCAGCGGATTTCCCAGCCGGATAACGCCGGCGCGGCTGGCGCTTTGAGCTTCATCGATAATGTCGCGATCCAAAGGAGGAAGGCGAAAGCCGTAACTTGCGCAAACGTCGGCGGCTAAGACGGCATGACCGCCGGACCGTGATAAAACGGCGAGATTTTTTCCCTTAAGCGGCGGGAGGCACAATCCTTTCGCAGCGCTTATCGCGTCGGAGACGGAATGAACCCTCAGGATGCCGCTCTCACGGCAGACGGCGTCAACGACCTGGTCATCTGCGGCCAGAGCGGCCGTGTGAGATTGGGCGATTGTAAGACTCATAGCGCCGGTGTTGGACTTGTGCAGGATGATGGGCTTGGAACATCGTTTCGCCAGGTCAGAAAAAAAGCGGCCCCTTTTAAAGCTTTCCAGGTAGAAGTATATGACAGCGGTTTCCGGGTCATCCATGAGATAGGCCAGGTAGTCGGCTTCATCGAGGTCCAGTTTATTCCCCATGCTGACAAACTTGCTTATGCCTACTCCGGAGGTGCAGAGCCTCTCGACAAGGCAAAGACCAACTCCGCCGCTTTGAGCAAACACACCGACTTTACCTCGCCTGACTTGACTCACAAAAGTAACAAATGCTGTGTAAAGCCCGTTAGCGGAATTCCCGGTGCCCACGCAATTGGGGCCGACAAAGCGCAGGCCGAATCTCTTGCTTGCTTTGAGGATTTCTCGTTCGAGCATTTCTCCCTGGGCACCGAGTTCTCGAAAGCCGGCAGTCTCGATAATAGCCCAGCGTGTACCTTTTTCGCCACATTGGGTGAGCATATCGTGAACGAAACGCGCAGGTGTGAGGATAACTGCCAGCTCGGGGTTTCCGGGCAATTCTGAAATTGAACGATAAACCGGGTGTCCAAGGACCTCTCCGCCCCGAGGACCAACAGCATAGATTTTTCCCTGGTATCCGAGGTTAACAAGATTTGCCATAACGTTTTTCCCGAGGTTGTCCTTAGATTCGGAAACTCCAACTACCACGACGGATTCGGCACAGAATAAGCGATTCACGATTTTACTCCTGCTTGTTCATTGAGCTTGAGGTCAGGAAGAGTCATCCACGGTGTGGCCCTGTGAGGTCTTGGGCAACGGCATCGCACCAATTGCAGCCGAAGGTTCCCATTATACCAAGTTGAGTGCAAAGTGTGTCAAGTGATACCTGGCGGAGCCTTGAATCCTTTGCGCCCCCACCCTCGCCGTTCGGGGAGGCTGCAAGCGGGCGGGTCATTTAGGCTAACTTGTAATTTGGCCGCACTCCAGCGAGAATCATCGCAAATGAAGGGAAAATTTGGATCTCGCTGGGACTGGCCCTCTTTGGGGGCGGAGGTGTTAAGGGATGACCTTGCGGGAATATCGGAATAACAGCCGGCCGGTTTGCATCCGAAAACTGCAGGGAGTTTTGCACCAAGGCTGAATTTCCCCCTTTTTAAAAAGGGGGAAATTCAGATTTTTCCCTCCGGGTGGGGAATTTACTCATTTTTCATCAGCCGCTAGATCTGCGGCCGGGGAAGGAGGCCGGCCCTTTCAGTGATCTCTTTTATTCTTTCCTCCCACTCGATAGCCATTATGTGCACGCCGGCAATACCGGGGATTTCGCGCACTTGCTGGATCTGCTCGAGAAGAAGCTTGATGCCCTCTTCGGCCTGGTTTCCCTTGGGAACACCTCTGATGCGTTTAATGATCTCATCCGGAACGGTGATTCCGGACACATTCTTGTTCATGTAGGCCGCCATACCGGCAGACTTAAGCGGGGTCAGTCCTGCCAGGATGAAGCACTGCTTGTCCAACCCCATATCGCAGGCCATCCTCATGAACTCCCGGAATCGATCCATATCGTAGATACATTGGGTTTGAACGAAATCGGCTCCGGCACGGATTTTTTTGGCTAGTCTGATCACCCTGAACTCGAAGGGATCGGCAAAAGGGTTGGCCGCCGCTCCCAGAAACATCCTGGCGCCCCCTTCGACCGGGTCCCCGCTGTTTACCGTGCCCTGGTCCCTGATTGTGCGCACCACATCCAGAAGCTGAATGGAATCCAGGTCGAAGACGTTTTTCGCCATGGGATGATTGCCAAAGCTCTGATGATCGCCGGTTAGGCAGAGCATATTGCGAATCCCAAGAGCGTAGGCCCCGAAAACGTCACTTTGGGCGGCGATCCGGTTGCGGTCTCTTGTAACCATCTGCATGACCGGTTCAAGACCGTTGCGCAGCAGAATAGAGCTGGCTGCGATGCTCGACATGCGCACCACCGCTGTCTGATTGTCAGTGACGTTTGCCGCGTCGACGCAGCCCCTGACGAGGTCTATCTTTTTTTGAAGATGCTCCACGTCTGCGCCCTTGGGCGGGCCGCACTCGCAGGTTACCGCGAAATGACCGGAACAGAGCACACTCTCAAGGTTACTTCCCGATTTGATAACGCTTTTATCGCTCATGGTCCTCGTTCTCTGATGTGGATTATGTTGGTTCCACCCGGCAGCGGATACCTCCTAAAGCAAAGATATCGACGCTACGCGAGGTGGGCCTTTAATTTGTTATTTCAGCCTGTAGAGATATTCCCGAACGGTCCGGCGGACCCCACCATCCGAAGCGGTCCTCCAGTCTTTGGCGGGAAGAAGATTTTGAAGTTCATCAAGTTTTCCGAGCCTTTTCAGCCGGTCATAGATGAGCTGCCATACACAATCGATATTTGCAGGGTCAACTTCGCACTTGCCTTTTTCAGATCCACCGCACGGCCCGTTCAAAAGATGCTTCGAACAACGGGCGACAGGGCATATTCCGCCGGTATGGGCTGTCATGCATTCTCCACAACCGGCGCACATCTCCGTCCATAGCCCCGGTTCCATCCCAGCGCCGTAAAAAGTAGTGTTGACCCCAGGAAAGACCGGCACCTTGCCGAGCCGGTCGGCAAAAAAATTCACACCTACACCACAGGCAAGCGACACGACCGCATCGATTTTTTCGTTCTCCACCTGGCTGAGGATGGGCAGGATAAATTCCTCGTCGCATTGGCGCTGTACACAGCCTTCCAGTATTGTTTTGCTCCGGCCTTCTCTGCCAAAAGCGATCCGCAAACCCGATGCGAGAATCTGCACCTCGGCTTCTCCTCCAGCCAGACAGACTGTGACACATGTACCGCAGCCTACAACCAGAATTTTGTCGAAATCTTCGAGATATCCCTTAACCTGTCCGAACGGTTTAGGGTCGGCAATGATCATCGTGAAGCTCCTTCCTGAAACAGCTCGTCCTTGGCAATAGTTTTTGCCGAAGCCGAGCGGAATTCTTCCCATATCCTGGGCCAGCATTCCTCTGCGCTGCCCTCTGTTTTGAAAAGCTGCACGTTGTGCTGTCCCACTCCAATCTCATCGAGATACTTTTGGACTCGTTTGACGCGCCTTGCGAGCAATTCTTCAGCCCCGGTGTAAAAGCAGCCGTTTTCGGTGCAGGCGATCACCGCGACCTTATCTGCGCCCAGTTCGATAGGGCTGAGCATGTCGAGAGTACTAAGGCGGGCGACGCATGGGATCATCACGCGCAGGATTCCCGACTGCCGGATTTCCTCCTGGGTTTGCTCGAGCAGAAACTTCCTGCTGGTTGTCTCATTGAGGCAACAATAGGAAACCACTAAGGGTCTTGCTATCTTGGCAGTATCCGACTTGGAGAGAATCGCTCTTAGAGTATCTTTCATACCATTTGTTGCAAATCTTGACAAGGCGATCCCTGCGGCAGGGCACTCCGCTGCGCACAGCCCACAAGTCTGGCACAGTTGAGCGGGCATAACTGCTGTCTTTTCCACCTGCGCAACTCCGAAGGGACAGACCCTCACACAAGTGAGACAGCCGGCGCAGTGGCCGCCGGGCTTGAGATGTGCGCCGGTGGCGCAGGCAAGACATCGTCTCGATTCGGCGAGTGCTTCGGCCTCGCTGTATCCCGGCTCGATAGGAGAAAAAGTCTTGATTCGTTCGGCGGGGTCCATAAGACTCACCTCGACGCGTTCGAACCGTTTGGCGAGAGCAGCGGTTACCGACGGCAGCTCGCCTATGGTTTTGACGGCGCGTTCAGCGAGCTTCAGCGTCTCTCCCGTCTCCAGGAAATGCGATATGACCTTGGCGGCGTCATGGCCGGTGCCTACGGCCTGAATGGCGGAACCGGGGCCGGTCATGACCTCGCCGCACACGAATACACCCCGTTCGGATGTGGTCATAGAGGTCCGGTCGCATTGAAGCCTGCCGCGATCAACAGCAACGGGCGTTTGGGCCAAAAAATCCAGGTTGGCTTTCTGGCCGATTGCCAGAATGACGCTGTCAACTTCGACGCTCTTAGTCTCGGATTCATCGTAGCGGGGACTGAACCGATGCTGATCGTCAAAAACACTGGTGCATCGCTTGAAGTCGATGCCCGTTACTGCGCCATTTTTTTCAAGAATTGCTTTAGGTCCCCATGAATTGAGAATTTCTATGCCCTCTTGCTCGGCCTCATCTATTTCCCATTTCCATGCGGGCATTTCTTCCCGTTTCTCGAGGCAGGCCATGTAAATTTTGGACGGCCCAAGGCGTTTGGCAGCCCTGGCCATATCGATAGCCACATTCCCACCTCCGACCACAAGTACGCGGTCTCCGAGTTCGGGGCGCATTCCATTCGCGACGTCCCATAGGAAGGGAATGCCCAGAAACACTCCCTTGCTGTCAGTCCCGGGAATGGGTAGTGAATGGCTTTCGGCAAGACCCGCCGCGATGAGAATTGCATCATTTTCTTTTCGCAGCTCATCAAAGGAAATATCTTTGCCCACCTGGCAACCGGTTCGAACCTCGATGCCGGCAGCCAGTATGTCCTCGATATCTTGAGCAAGGGCTTCAACCGGAAGTCTGTAGCGGGGAATGGCATTAGCTAGCATGCCGCCGAGCTTGGTGTCCTTTTCATAGACCCTTACCCGGTATCCGATTAGCGCAAGGTCCAGAGCAGCGGTCAGGCCTGAAGGACCCGAACCGATGATGGCCACGGTCCCCGCTTTCATTTCCACAGACTTCTTTCGCCTGGCGATGCGGTACTCTTTTGTATTCTCCACTACGAAACGTTTGAGCATCCTGAGGCTTACCGCCGAATCGATCTCTTTTCTGCGGCACTCGGATTCACACGGATGATGACAGATGCGGCCACAGACGGAAGGAAACGGATTAACCTCGAGCAAGATGTCAAGGGCGCCTTCATAATCCCCCCTGCTCAATCGCTGAACATACTCGCGGGTGTCGGTGTGAACCGGGCAGGCGGCGGAGCATGTGGCCATCACATCGTCCGGCAGGACTTGCGGAGATTCTTTATCGATCATGCTATTCAACCCTCTCGAGCTAGAGAATCAGGACAGTTTGGAAAGCTGAAAACTATTAATTATATCTATATCTGCAACGGGAGCCGCTCGTCAATCGCAGCAAATCATATAAACCTGAAGAGAATATGTGTCAATAAAGTTTCTCTCAGCTATACAGCCGGCTGCCAGCCCAACTACTTGGCGATTTCCTCATCGCTCAGGTAGCATGCCGGGTCGCAGCTCCAGAGGTCGCCGGAAGCAGCTTCGGCACGCACGCGGAAGTTGCCCCCGCAAACCGAGAGCCATTTGCAGTCCGCACAGCGTCCTTTGACGTAGAGTTTCTTGTCCTTTAAACGTTTCATCAGCGGGTTGGAAAGATCGGTCCAGATTTCGCTGAATTTGCGCTCTGTTACGTTTCCGAAAGAATAGTGTCTCCAGAACTGGTCGGCGTGGACGCTTCCGTCCCAACTGATACATCCGATGCCGCGCCCGGAATTGTTACCCTCGTTCATCTGGAGCAGTTCGAGGACTTCGGACGCCCTCGAGGAATTCTCCCGCAGCATTCTGAGGTAGAGGTAGGGACCATCGGCGTGATTGTCCACTGTGAGCACTTCGGTGGCCTTGCCACGCGCGTGCAGATCAGCGGTCCTGTCGATTATCAGGTCAACCGCTTCGCGCGTCTGCTGGTGGGAGAGATCTTCGTTCATCAACTCGCTGGCGCGCCCGGCATATACGAGGTGATAAAAACAGACGCGCGGGATGTCATGTTTTTCGAGAAGGTCAAATATGCCTGGCATCTCCAGCACGTTTAGCCGGTTCATTGTAAAGCGCAACCCGACCTTTATTCCGGCGTCCCGGCAGGCCGTAATACCTTCCATGGCCTTGCGGAATGCGCCTTTGACTCCTCTGAACCTGTCATTTACTTCATCGAGCCCATCAAGGCTTATACCAACGTAGGAGAGGCCGACTTTTTTGAGGTCGCCCGCTATTCGCGAATTGATCAGGGTCCCGTTGGTTGAAATAACCGCACGCATGCCCTTGGCGACCGCGTATTCGGCAAGTTCGATGAGATCGGGCCTGACCAACGGTTCGCCGCCCGAAAAAAGGACCACCGGCGAGCCGAAAGCGGCAAGATCATCCAGGACCGCTTTCCCCTGGCTGGTGGAAAGCTCTCCGGAGAACTCCTCGTCTCTTGCATGCGCGTAGCAATGGAGACACTTGAGATTGCACCGCCGGGTTACATTCCAGACAACAACAGGTGTCTTATCTGTAGAAAACTGGAGCAGATGGGAAGGCAGCTTGCCGCTGTGGCGCCCATAACGCAAGGCATCCGAGGGCTCGACTGTGCCGCAGTAAAGTTTTGATATTCCGATCATGAGGACCCCGGTTCATATCAGTGCGATTGGTAGTCGGATGGCCAAAAATATCCATATAACCCGCCGTCAGGGCTAAAGAGATTTAACCCTAAACGGCGGCAAAGTCCAGCAAAGCCGAGCGGATTTCGACATTTATGATGGAATCGGGGCGCAAGTGCGGACATGGCAGAATAACCGGGGACCGCAACGGTGGCATCCCGGCCTGCCGGCCTATCTTTCTTTGGTAATTTCACCGGGTGTCAAAGGGTATTGCTTGTAGCTTTCACGGATCAGTTCATCAAGGTAACCCTTATGGTCAACAACGGCCTCCCTGGGCATAATGAACTGTGTCTTTCCGCTTCGATCGGCTATAAGTCTGAACCCGTAATCATAGTCGACCGAAATTCTCTGACATATGGCTGTTGCGCTCTCATCGCGATCGAGCGCCTGCACGATGATCTCATTGATTGCCTGCTCGTTGAAATGTATCTTGAACCCGTGTTTTTCATAGAAATCGGTTTCAAAGGCCCTCACCTGGTTGTATAGCGACAGGAGTTCCTTAAAGACAGCCTCCACCGTGATTCCGGTCTTGACATGATGGTTTATCACCAAATTGATTCTGTCCGGAGTGAAAACGAGCGGATAGTTGTCGGCGAAATCTTTTCTTATCCTGAGAACCTTGTCCCTGGCGGCGGCTGTTTCTTCAATAATTAGCTTCTGATGCGTTTCAAGATTCCCTGCCCCCTCGGAGTCTTTGAGCAACCGCTCCAGCTCCTCTTCGGGGCTTCTTACTATATTCGCGGTAATGGCAAGATGTTGGATCGCCGAGGATGGGAGCTTTTTTTCAAAGGGCAAAATGACCTTTTCAAGCACGCTGACCAGTCCTCGCGCGCCGGTTTTCTCCGGGTAGGCCCTTTCGGCAAGGATGCGCAGTGCTTCGTCCTCAAACCGGATATCAATTCCGTAGCTCCGGAAGTCTTCCTTTTTGCCGTTGATGATGGGATTGTTGGGATTCTTCAGAATCAGGAGCAAATCCTCCACCTCGAGCGGTTCTAGTACTGCAACCACAGGGAGCCGGCCCACGAATTCGCTTTCGAACCCGAATTCAATAAGGTCCTCTGCTTTGACGTACTTGAGAAATCGAGTATCGTTTTCACGGCTGTGGAGCTGGGCGCCAAAGCCGATCTCCTGCTTCTGGAGCCGTTTTTTAACTATCTCGGCAAGACCATTGAAAGCACCGCTCATGATAAAGAGTATATTTTTCGTATCAACAGTGCGTTTTTCACGCTTTCCCGTTTTTCGGTACTGTTCGATTGCCTGCATCTGGGAGACCGGATCGTGTGGCGTCTTGAGGTCCACTTCGGTCTCTTCCATAGGCTTGAGAAGCGCCCTTTGCACTCCTGTCCGGGAAACATCCGGGCCAATGAGGTGCTGAGAGGATGCGATCTTGTCGATCTCATCTATGTAGATGATTCCATGCTCGGCAAGTTCGATGTCCTCATCGGCCTGAATCACCAACTCCCGGATGAGGTCCTCGACATCCCCGCCCACATAGCCGGTTTCACTGAACTTGGTGGCGTCACCCTTTACAAAGGGCACCCCGAGCTTCTGGGCGATCAGCTTGACAAGATAGGTCTTGCCCACACCGGTTGGACCGATCAGCAGGATATTGTTCTTTATCCTCCCCACTACCGGTTCGCTTCCGAACCTGGCGAGGCTCTGCAGGTATCTTATCCGGTTGTAATGGGTGCAAATTTTTGTGGCCAGAATAGCCTTGGGCTCGTCCTGCCTGATTACGTACTGGTTCAGGTAGAACTCAAGCTCGTCTGGTTTCATGTCGAACCGTATGTTCTTCACACCACCCGGTTTCTTTTCGCTCTCGATGGGTTCAGGAGCATGTTCAGGGGCCATCATCGGTGAAATAACCTTGATTCGGTAACCATATTTTTTTGAAAGATAGTCACTGAGCTCTTTTTGCAGAGTTTCCTGATCGGGGAAATTCGGAGGTTCGTCTTGCATTGAAATGCCTTTCACACCCAAGATATATTCGCAGTCTCTTTATAAGATACTAGATGTAATTATAATTTCTGTCCACCTTGCCTGCAATGATCCTATTCGCAAAAAGGTCCCTGAGTAGCTTATGAGTGGCAAACTAATCTCTCTGCTCTAAAGGGGCCGGGGAGGGGATTGCGGACATGGTGTCATATGCGGCACGGCTGCCCAAAAAAACGGGAGGCTCGGGCCTCCCTGCTAAACATGAATTTGAGACTGGGACGGTAATTTTAGTCCCAGCCCAGAATCTCCTCGTCATAAAGCTTTTCGAGCTTGCGTTTGTGCTTTTCTTCTTCATTTTCGAGCACTTGGAAAAGCTTGGAAGCTTTTTCGCTCATGCATTTGTTTTTCCAGCCGGAATAGAAGGCCAGGGCTTTTTCTTCTTTCTTCATGGCTACGATGAGTGCCTCCTGGTAGGTGATCTTGTCGGAAAAAGGCACGTCCACCAGGTAGTCGCTGATCTTGAGGTTCTCGACCTGCCGGAGCTCTACCTTATCGAGGTTCAGCGAGTCCAGATTCTTGAGCATATCCCTGTGGCTCTGCTCTTCGGCGACCATTTCGTTGAAGAACTCTTTTATTCCCGGATTCTTTGCGCGTTCGGCGCATTTCCGGTAGAATTCCACTGCATTTTCTTCCTTTTGGATGGCAAAATCGACCACATCACTGACGGAATGGCAGGAAAGGGTGCTCATTAGTGTCCTCCTGATAATCTGTTACACACTTAATTGGGTTTAACATTTTACACACCGGGACCGATTTTTTACGTCGCCGGATTGATTGGACTCCTCACATCGGGAATCGGTTTGAATCCGGATGAGCAAGTCCGAGTCCATTGACTCGATCGGGCTTACTCGAACAGAGGAACGTGAGAAAAGCTCGAGACCTCTACAAGCCCCAGGTCGGTCAGTTTCAACTCCGGTATAACCGGAAGCGACAGAAAAGAGAGGGCCATAAATGGATTGTCCAGTTTAGCTCCCCAGTCTTTGAGAAGCGCTTTGAGCGTCCTCAGTCTGTCAGATGCATCCGAAGCAGGCAATGCGGACATAAGCCCGGCGATTGGAAGCGGCAGAATCTCGATCCGGCCGTCCGAGGCGGCTGCCATACCTCCGCCCGTTTTCTTCAACGCGGAAACCGTAGCGGTAATATCAGAGTCGGAGACGCCCGCCGCGATTAAGTTATGCGAATCGTGCGCAACGGTAGAGGCGAGAGCTCCTTTTTTCAACCCCAGGCCGTGGACAAATCCGACCGCTGGATCCCTGCCCCGCACATATCGATTATAGACTGCCACTTTGAGCAAATCGCGCTCGGGGTCGCAAACCACGTAGCCGTTTTCAATTTTGGGGTCCATGAGAAGTTTTCTTGTAAAAAGCGTTGCCTCAAGTATGCCGATTACCCGCAATTTACCGGCTTTGGCCGGGACGAGTATTTGTTCGGGGCTTATCCTGTCGATACTCATTGGGCTGCCCGGCAGGGGTGGCATTGGCCAGCAGATAGGATCGGTGAGCAATTCGCCTTCGCGCGCAGTTTCGATTCCACCCTTGAAGACCCGAACTGGGTTCCAGGGATCAAGGGTCGGACTGATGCTGAAATCCGCAAAGTATCCGGGCGCAAGCGCTCCGCGCCTTCGGAGGCGGAAATAGTTGGCGGAGGTCCAGGAAGCCAGCGTGATGGCGCGCACTGGGTCCATTCCAAGGGTCATCGCCTTATTAATTATGGCATTCATGTGTCCTTTGCCGACGAGGTCATCGGGGTGCACGTCGTCGGATACGAACATGCAACGGGGCCATGTGGAGTCGTTTACGATACCGATGAGCTTCTCCAGGTCTTTGGACTGGCTCCCTTCGCGAATCATGACCGCCATTCCGCGTGCGAGCTTTTCGGCCGCTTCCTGCAAGGCCACACATTCATGGTCGGAGCCAATTCCAGCAGCCAGGTAAGCATTAAGGTCGCGGCCTGAAAGCCCTGGACAATGACCGTCTACGACCAGGTCCTGAAAAAGCAGAAGCTTGTCGGTAACTTCGGGATCGGCGCCGATCACACCTGGAAAGTTCATCATTTCCGCCAGGCCGAGCAGGTTTTCGTCAGGGAACAGGGACTGGAGATCAACCGCCCTCAAGGTGGCGCCGGAGGTTTCGAGATTAGTAGCAGGAACGCAACTCGGCAGATTGAGAAAGATATCCAGGGGAAGGTTTCGAGCGCATTCCAGGAAATACCTGATCCCGTCCAGGCCGAGCACATTGGCTATTTCGTGCGGGTCCGCCACCACAGTGCTCGTACCCCACGGGAGCACTGCGGCGCAAAAATTGGCAGGACTTAGAAGAGAGCTTTCGATGTGGACATGTCCGTCTATGAAACCCGGACTTATATACATTCCATCTGCCTGGAGGGTTTCCTTGCCTTCGTAGTTGCCCCATCCGGCAATCAAGCCATCATGAATCGCCAGGTCAGCGGTCTCGATTCTCCCGGAGAAAACATTTACCAGCCGGCATCCCTTTATGCAAAGGTCGGCCGGCCGCTGCCCTCTGGCAGCCTCGATCAAACCTTTCAACCGCGCCGTATCCATCTTCATGGCCGCTCCAAGATGAAATCTCACCTGAAATCTATTTTCGCCACGACAGCATTATTTAGATCTTTGTTCTGAAAATATGAATTGGTGAAAAGATCTCCGAGCCGCCGTACCCTGCTGAACGGAGGCCGGTCGGAACTGTTGGAATATTACATTTTATACTTGCTGAAATCGAGGGGATCGAGCTTTTCGAGCATTTCGGCCCACTGCTCCTTGTTTTTTTGGTCAAAGGAGGGGTTGGCCTCGTCGGACTTGAGATATTTGGTAATCACTTCATCATTGACGAAGATGGGCGCATTTGTCCGCAGTGCGATTGCAATGGCGTCGCTTGGACGCGAGTCGATAGAGGTGAGCTGTTCGCCATTTCGGATGTGGATTAGGGCGTAGTAGGTATTGTTCTTCAACTCGCAGACCTCAATGCGTTCTACTTTTACTTTGAGGTGGTCGAAAAGAGTCCGGATCAGGTCATGAGTCATTGGCCGGGGGAACTGGATGTTCTCCAGTTCGGTGGCGATCGCCGTAGCCTCAAGCAGGCCTATCCAAATTGGAAGGGTTGTTTCGTCGGTAATGTCTTTGAGCACCAGGATCGGCGTGTTCGAATGAGGATCCATTACGAGCCCGGTTACTTTCATCTGCTTGAACATGCTTTCCTCCAACCATATGCCTCGGTGTTCCCCGGGCTCGATTCGGTAGAGTTGACAGGTTGAGAGATTTCCTTCAGGTTCAGGCCTTAGATCACACTATAACCGCAAACAATGCACGAAGCAAGGCGAAGCAGGCGAAAGAGAGATCTTGCCCTATTCGCGCATTATGCCGGGATGATATCCCCTCTAAGGGAATTGGAATATGCAAAGGCAATTTTCACGCCAACAATTTGCCCTATCGAGGATAACGGCGCTTGAAAATTGACTATCCTGTTTTGTGTGGTTCGTCCGGTCATCTGCCCGTTGGACGCCCTGCTTGGCCCTTCAACCAGCACAAGGCGCATCGAGCCAACCTCGGCGAGATTTTTGTCCAGAGTAATATCGGCCTGATAGCTCTGGAGTTCGAGCAACCGGCGGGCAGCAACCTCAGGGTCAACCTTGTCTGCAAATGTGGCGGCCCGGGTGTTTGGGCGGTCCGAATAGCGAAAAGAGAAAAGATTGTCGAACCGGACCTCGTCGAGCAGCTGCATTGTTTTTTTGAAGTCCTGTTCCGTTTCGCCGGGAAAGCCGACGATAATATCGGAGGTAAGCGCAATTTCAGGACAAATCTGGCGAAGCCGCTTGATTTTTTCCAGGTAGCCGGCGGCCGTGTAGCCTCTGTTCATACGGGCCAATACTCGGTCCGAACCGGCCTGCACGGGAAGGTGAAGGTGTTTGCAGAGTGAATCCACTTCGGCAAAACAGCACATCAGTTCATCTGTAAGGTCCTTGGGATGGGATGTTGTGAACCGGATGCGCGCAATTGCGGTCTCCATCCCGATGCGCCTCAGAAGATCGACGAAGGTGATGTTTTCGTCGAGCCCCTTGCCGTATGAATTAACGTTCTGACCAAGCAGAAGGACCTCGCGGACGCCGGACTCATCCAGGAGCCTGATCTCCTCGAGGATTTCATCGGCCCGCCTGCTCCGTTCCGGACCGCGCACGTAGGGGACTATGCAGTACGCGCAATAATTGTTGCAGCCCTGCATTATTGTAACCGGGGCCGTTATGCCTCGATGCGGCATGATTTTGCGGCCGTCGAAGTCAGGGGCGCCGCTTTCTTCGTCGGGCAGGCAGGCAAGCCTGCCACCGCTTTCTTGTACCTGTTGCAGCATTTGCCCGACAGAATTCACCGCTCTTGTGCCAATAACCATATCAAGGTGGTCGAACCTGTCGAGCAGCTTTTCTCCGAGTTGTTGTGCCACGCAGCCCCCGGCTATGATTTTGAGGTGTGGTTTTGTGTCTTTGAGGCGGCGCAGGCTTCCCAGAAAAGAGTGGACCTTGTGTTCTGCCTTCCCGCGCACCGAACAGGTGTTTAGAAAGATAACGTCAGCCTGGTCTATGTCATTTACAGGCACGTACCCCAGGTTGGCGAGCAGCCGCTGGACTCGCAGCGAATCATATTCATTCATTTGGCAGCCGAACGTGCGGACGTATAGACCGCGCGGACCGGCGGAATGCAGAACTGGTTCAGGCATTGCATTGATCTCAAATCTTCAAATCACTCGGCCGGGCGGCGGGAGAAAACTGCCACCCATAAAACGGCGAATCACTGCGCCAACGTAAAGATTTTTAACCAATATAGAACCTCATAGCAAGGGAATTGAGACTGCGCACCAACTCGAGTCAGGGCGCCTCGCGGAGTGTGAGGACCACGGCTGATGCCTGCTATCTCTGAGTCCGGGATCCGTCAGGAATTTAAATCCACCTCGCTGAGC